>ERZ827496.165-NODE-165-length-96990-cov-5.371197_pt1 | contig 96990 bp, 97 predicted proteins | sample MGYA00519769_ERZ827496 | MGnify/ENA primary metagenome ERZ827496 (study PRJEB31778, sample SAMEA3449327) | human gut metagenome | biome: human gut; feature: human-associated habitat; material: faeces | place: United Kingdom | collected 2010/2012 ...
CGTTAGCATCGGTCACCTTGGCCTGAACGGCGTTGGTTGCGGTGCCGTTGGCTTTGGCGTTGTCAGTCGTGACCGTCAAATTGCCACTGATAATGGTTGCTGTCCCGTCATCAGCCTTAAAGGTGGTGTCGACGGTTTGGCTATGGCTATTAATGGTGGCGGTGACCTTGGCTATCCCTGTTTGGATATTGGTCAACGTGGTGCTCGCTAAGCCATCAGAACCCGTTGTCACTGACGCGTTGACGATCGTTGCACCATTATCTGCGGTGAAACTGACGACTGCATTAGGGACTAAGTTGCCGTTGGCATCGGTGACTTTAGCTTGAACCGCGTTGGTTGCATGGCCATCTGCCTTAGCGTTATCAGAAGTCACAACGAGGTTAGCTTTGGTGATGGTTGCCGTTGAGCCATCTGCTACAAAGTTAGTGTCTACTTGCTGACTATGGCTGTTAACGGTTGCCGTAACCTGAGTCGTACCGGATTGCGTGTTGGTTAATGTGGTGCTGGCAAGTCCTTGTGGGTTGGTTGTGACAGACTCAGTGGTCACTGTCGCGCCGTGGTTAGCGCTGAAGGTGACGGTAGCATTCGGTACTACGTTGCCATTGGCATCGGTAACCTTGGCTTGAACTGCGTTAGTATCGCTCCCATTGGCTGTGGCATCGTTTTGTGTGACCTCTAAATCGCCTTTGACGATCGTTGCCGTTGAGCCATCAGGTGTGAAGTTAGTATTCACATTCTGGCTGGTGCCGTTAATAGCCGCAACGACGTTGGTGACCCCTGATGTGGTATTACTCAGCGTTGTCGTAGCAAGGCCACTTTCGTTAGTGATCGCTGACGCTGTAGTGACGGTTGCACCATTATTGGCGCTAAAGCTTACAGCCACATTCGGCACCACGTTACCGTTCGCATCCGTGACTTTAGCTTGGACAGCATTGGTTGCTGTGCCGTTGGCTAATGCGTTATCAGCAGTGACCTTCAGATTTCCTGCAACGATGGCCGCGGTTCCATTATCAGCAACAAATATTGCGTCTTTGCTGACTGAACGGCCGCTGACGGTGGCGGTGACCTTATATTTGCCTGCAGAGGTACTCGTCACCGTTGCTGTTGCTTTGCCATCTGAACCCGTGGTGCCGATAACGGTGGTAATCGTGGCACCTGTTGCAACAATAAAGTTAACGCTGGCGTTGGGGACGAGGTTGCCGTTGGCATCGGTTACAATAGCTTCAACTGCATCGGTATCAACACCGTCAGCTAGAGCACCATTGGGGTTGATATTCAGATTGCTATCAATGATGGTGGCTGTTGAACTATCGGGAATGAAGCGCGTGTTGGTCTGAGCGCTGTTTCCTGATTCCTGAATCCGAGCGGTAACGGTGTAGGTATCCGCCTTGAGGCTTGTCACTTTGGCGGTTGCAAGGCCGTCATCGCCGGTCACACCTTTGACGGTGATAATTTTGGCACCGTTGCTGACGGTAAAATGAACCGTGACATCGGAGACCGTGTTCGCGTTGGCGTCGGTAACTTTTGCTGTGACTAGGTTAGTATCCGTTCCGTTTGCGACGGCATCCTGCGTTGCGGTGAGATCGCCCTGGGTAATGGTAGATGTCGATTTATCTGCAACGAAGGTAACAACCTGAGTTTTAGAACTCCCGTTGATGCGTGCCGTGATTGTGCTATCACCAATCGTTGTATTGGTCACTAACAGAATGGCCTGACCTTCGGCATCAGTCATCACCGTTGAACCATTGACGATAGTTGCACCGTTTGTGGCGCTTAAATCAACCTGTGAATTGGCGAGTGGGTTGCCATTGATATCTTTTACGGTCACTTGCAGTTTGTTTGAGCTTTGCCCATCGGCGAGTGCTTTGTTTTTGATGATATCCAGCGCGCTGATTTGTGCTGTAGCGGCATCGGCAATGAAGTCAACCTGACCTGATTTATAGTTACCGTTGTTCATTGTGGCAGTAACCACACCTTGCTTAGCCAGTTTACTACGAACGTAAACCGTGGCTTTACCTCGGCTATCGGTGTTAACCGTCAGCGTCTGGCTGTTGGTGTCGCCATCTTTAAATAACGTTGCTGCCGAACGACCATCTTCGCCTTTCATATTATCAATATCAAACTTGATAGGCTGTGCTGTCATCGGCTGGCTATGTTCATCAAGCACTGAGGCTGTCACGGTGAAATAGTCAGCGTCGTTAGCCGGTACTGAGCCTGATGGCGTAATCGTTAAATCGCTGATGATATTTTTAGAAGGTTCAACTTTAATTGTCGTCGCTGCGGTATTGGAATTATTACCGTTGTTGTCGACGCCAACCGCTTTAATGACGTATTCCTGCGCGGCGTTAGCGCGTTTGGTGTACACGTATGGCGGTAAAGTGACTTCTAACTGGGTGAGCGACAGCTCGCGGAATGTACCACCGTTAGCGAGAAATTCCGCAGAAGCCGTCCACTCGACGTCCTTCAGACCATACTTGGCTTTAGATACGGTGAGCGGCAGCGTTATGGTTTCTGCGGCTTTGGCGGTGACGGTGTTTGGCAATGAGATTCGCAGCAGATCCTGCTTACGGTATTGCATCACGATTTCATAGTTACGATCGACAAATTCGTACATGCTGCCCATTAGGCTACGCAATGCATCAACCGAGTCGGCGCTGATCTGTCGAGCCCATGGCACACCAAACCGATAATTAACGTCGATCCCAATACGGCTATCGTCTTTATCACCCACGGAGTGCTCGCCTTTCAGAGTAACCAGTGGGATTGGCGTATAGTTCAAGCCGAAGGTCAGTGCTTTTGGATTATCTTTTAAATCGTCTGGGTGTGTACCAGTCCCCAAATCGACACCTTTACCAAAATACTGTTCATATTTAAGGTTGGCGCCTAATTGAGGATATGACGGTAAATAAGCCTCAGCACGCAGGTCAAACCCATTGGCAGGGCGTTCATCATAGTCTTTCATTGCAGACAGGCGGGACTGATGCCAGTCGGTTAGGCCGTAGTAGCCATTCACCGCCAGTTTTAGATAGTCCGTCCAAGCTTCACCACCGACGCCTAAACGCGCATTTTTGCCCGTATAGTCATAATCGTAAAAGGTGTTGATGCCATACATCCAGTCGCCAATATATTGGCGATAGCCCATACCAACGTTGGCCGTATTTCTATCTTCATTACTATGCAAGCCGAGCTGCGTGAAGAGTAAACTATCTGTGTTCCCAATAATGGGGAGTAACAAGTCCCCTGAAATTTTTTGATCAGAGCCCGCGCTGAAACGTGCAGTACCTTTCTGATTCAACCAGTCATTAATCTGTTGGTTAATTAATCCTTCGCCAATGCTTTTTGCATAATTAATAGATGCATTGGTGACATTATCACTCGATAAAATTTGTCCTGCCTGCATCGCGTTACCAGTGAGATCTGGCGCTGGTTCGTTTGCTGACGAAGATGAAATAGACTCGCTACCAAGGGAAGGCAAATTAGGCGTTGAAGTCTCGGGAGATGGCGTAGGGAGAGCCATCTCTGGGTTAAGATAAGATTGGAACTCAGGCGTTGAGATTAATGTGGGGGCCTGCTGCTTTTTTGGGGGCAATAAAGGTGAAGATGGCTGGCTCGCTGTAGGAGCACTCCCGTCAACTACCGATTGCATCCCCAAAATAGTCTCTTCCATATTGCGATATTCATTAGCTCTGGCGACAGAACTGGCTGAAATTAACAATGGTGTAAGAGCTTGAATAATGATTATCCCCCACGAGGTAATTTTCATACCTCTTGGTGAAATTATTTTTCTCATAACGAATACCAATGTAAAATATTATGAAGCACACAAAGAGCCCATCTTCATAAAAGAAGGGGCTCTGGCTTGAAATAGCTTAAATGTGTAATTAAATGCTAGAGAGCTCTTTTATTTTATCTTTAACTACTGAATATCCGGTGTATTGGACTTTTGAACACAAGGTGTCTAATTTCATTTCAAGCATCATGGTGTAAACTTGTTTTGCATCGTTATCCATAATGTTTTTGTTTACATTCAAAAAACGGTATCCCTTGCCAATATCGCCATAATCTTTAGTGTATTTCTGATATTGATTAGACTGTACTTCTCTTAAGAAATTAAAGTGGTCAACACAGATGTTGTTTGTTGAAGCCAGCGTTATACCTGTCAGTGTTGCAGTTCGTTTTGCAATATAGTTATCTGCAGGGGTACTAGTATTTTTATATCCAGTAGTTGCTGCAGCCGTTGTATGGTTGTTGCCCTGAGGCTTCTTTGCTGGCTGGGATGAGCATGCCGCCAGCAGACAGATTGATCCCAAGATCAAAAACTTTGATGAACCCATGTTCATATAAACTAGCTCCTTAATTACATCATGAAAAAATCATTATTAAATGTGCCTGTATGGGCTACGGCTGAGTTAACTGCGTTGTTATTCTTGTTTGACCTTTAGCCAAAACCTTTCCGGCTACAAAAGACAGTAGCGGTGCTCTTGGCGAATAGTCAGTTAAACGGGAGTCAAAATAGGACGGTGGAAAACGTGACCTAAGAAAATAAAATAAAAAATTAATGTTTTTAACATTAAAATAAGAAACCAATCCCCCGGTGTAGCGATAAAGCGTTTTATGTGAGATCTTCAATGTTCTGGCGATAAGGCTAAATGTCCACCCTTTATTGACCATAAGAATGATGGCCATTTTCATTGCCCCGAGTTTTTTGACACAAATCAGATCATTAAATTCCTTAATGAAATAATAGGTCAGGTTTGATCTAAGCAACGTCGTGATATCTCGAGGCCATAGAGAGAGTTTTTCGTTAATATCGATGTGAGGAAGTCGTTCCAATACCATAGACATATCTCCCCCTGCACAGATAAGAATCACGGAGGCGCGATTGGCATAGGCATTTTTTAGCAAAGTGCCAAAGTCTGACATCAGCTTCAAACTATCAACGTCAATAAAAATAGCATTTCCTACAAAGCTTTTGGGATCTAGCTCACTAAGTATAGAAAGCAAGCCTAATTTCAGGTATTCATTATCTGTGATGATTGAAACTTTTCTGTTTCGTTTTTCATTATTGATGAGCATTTTATATTCTTATCCAAAATCAAACGTTGAACCTATATAGGTTGGCGATAGAAATAACCTTGTATCAGCTCTATATCTACGGGCCTGAATCTGATTTTTACTCATGGCTGCATCCGCTATAGATGAAATTTCAACCCAAATAGAGTCATGCTGACATTTCTCTTTAACGCACTAGACATCAAAATCATTATTAGCTTGCTATCTTTCTCGGCGCTGTAAATATGGCTTAGCCTGATGCCTTAATACTGAAAGACAGCATTAACTTGCCGTTGCTTGACTGCTTTTTTTCGTTCTCGGAATAAATAATCAACGTTGCCATTCCTTCTCATTTCCGTGTTCGCCTGTACTGCTTTTTTATTAGGAAGTTAGAAACGACACCGTTACTGTTGTCTGTCATAGGCGGCGATTTTCTTGAACAAAGTATACTGGCGACATAGATGTCATTGATATTTATAACTGTAAGATTTAAATTTATAGTTAAATAAACTGTTAATATTTTATTTTTTGGTGTTATATTTCATTATTATAAGTGGGGGGTTGGTGATTTCTATCTGTGGAAGTCATGTTTTGTCAGTCATAGAGACCGTTATAAAGGAGGGAATGGTGATAAAAATAGTGCTGATTGGTGTTCAAACATGGAGACGATGGATGTGTTACCTGCACGACTTTTTGTAAAGGGGAGAGTTTGGACGAGGTTGATAAGATCAATGCAATGGGGCGTTTATAAGGGAGTGTTGCTGTTGGAAGAATGATTGTACATGAGGGAGGGAGTTACGATCTGAACGTGGAGGCGTCAGTTGTTTCTTCATGGCAAAACTCCTTAATCAATAATGGCGAGAATGCCGCGGGATTCGGCGTGGGCAAATGCGTAGTCCCGCAGACAGTAGCGATGCTCTGTTATGGCATAGCACTCCGTACGACAGGCGTGATGGCTGTATTCAATCAGGCAGACTGCAATGCCCAGTGCTTCGGCGCTCATTTCGGCACGGTTGCCATTCATGTTGTTAAACAGCATCCATTTCTCGTCATCTTCCGCTTCGGGTGCTATAAATACGCCACCGTTGCTGAGTGTATTGAAATGCCAGCCTTTGCATCAATCAGCATCCCGTCCATATAAAACACAATGGCTTTAATTGTATTCATTATTATAGCCAATATAGAAAAAATTCATAATGGAGTCGATTTAACAGTGGATTATTTATCAATGAGCATTGGCATGCTGCAGCAAGGAAATTCAGCAAGGATAGATAGAACTTGATCGACATTGCGGCTGATTATTAACTTTCTAAAAAAAACAGATGAAGAGTTTACATTAATTTTTCGCATTATCTTTCGCTTATAAGAACTGACTGTTGAAGGCGAAATTTGGCATATGTTTGAAATGGTTGAGACGCTGAAACCATCAGCAATCATCGCTAGTATTCTTTTTTCACAAAAAGTGAAGGTATAGTTGCTAATAGTAATATTATCTTCTTTGTGCGTACGTGCCATAATAGTTATAGCTTTCTGAAAACTTGATAAGGAAGACTTACGCAGAATAAACCATACCTTATAAAATTGCTCAATGCATTGAGTTTCTATTTTGTTTAAAAGGTATTTATCACCATTGTTTTCAATGATGAAAATAATGGTGTCAATTTTTGTGCCTTCAAGGTTGGTATTTTTCTCAGGAAGATGATTTAGATCAATAAACAGTAAATGTGATGGAGATGAAAACAGTTCATGCCCATTATTCAGGAATTCCTCTAGCCCCACTTTGAAGAACTCATCACTACTCCAGATTGTAGGTAACATTATTCATTCCGTATGTTGATATTGAGAGTTAGTGACAGTTATTAATTTAATAAATAGAGTTGCTGAAGAAGTTGCCGTTCCTGCTGATAATTATTTTGATAGTGAGCAATGGCTACTAAATAGCGATAAATGCTTTTATCATTATGAATCTCGACATAATCTCTCCCCCAATTATAAAAGTCACCTAGTATGGCTGGATTTCGATTGACATTATATTGCAGTAGCATCGCAACATGGCGGTCATAGTTATAGCGCTCCCACTGGATCCAGGGGTTAGTCAGCTGTGTGGCAGGTGTAAAATCTCGCATTCCTGAGCGCTCTAGATTAGTCAGTACCTGATTAGTTTTGAAACCGCTTATTAAAAAGATCAACACGCAGCAAGATGCTGAAACAACTAAAATAGACAAGGCTTTAAAAGCTCTCTTTTCTGTCACTACAGGTTCATCCTCGTTAATACACAGGCGGCAGAGCAAAATCAGTGTCAGCCAATGGATTGCCGATTGGTAGAGTGGATATTCTGTCATTAAATGTAGCGCGATCGGTAAACTTAAAACCCACATGGAAAATGAAGAGCGATTTTTATCTTTAAGCAATGCCAAATAGCCACATGCAATCGTTAACATTCCTGCCGCTGCGGCAATTCCGCCCTCCGCCCAGCCATACAGAAATTCATTATGGGCGTGCGTAATTGGTAATGAAAATGTGTGCTGAAATACCTGCTGGGAGATTCTGGCAACAGTGAACTCGAACTGACCATATCCCCAGCCCGCGATTGGACGCTGGCGGATCATTTCGATAGCCGCTCGCATAATATGAATGCGCTCGTTATTTGAATATTCTTTATCAACATGTTCGACAAGCGGGCTTAACCAGTGACTATGTAGCAACAACTCTCCGCCGATAACCCCGCATGCAGAGAGGATGACAACAGTATAAATTTTTCCAGGCTCGCGATAATAAATGCCACAAAAAATAAGAAGTACAGTTGCTGCTCCCAGATAGCCAACCCTCGACTGCAGGATCATCAATATAGCGGCCAGCAGAACAACAGCGGTGCAGCTGAATTTTACGAGCAGGCGTCGGCTTTTGTTCAGGCAGAACCAAGCGGCAATCGCATAGCCGGTTGCGAGAAAACTTGCCAGTACGTTAATTTGCTGAAAAATACCGTACGGACGTGTGCCTGGAGCAAACTCCATCCAGTTATCGTAATTCTGTGTTTCAAGCTGCCACAGGGTAATTCCCCATTCCAGCAATGCGCCTACTAGTAGACTGAATAACAAAAGTTTTTTTTGCCATACTGTAAATCTCATTTGCAGTAAAGCCCAAAACAGTGCAATTCCGCCCCATAATCCGGCAAGACGAGTGAGTGTACTGCTAATCATCAAGTGTGGGGCGTAAAGAGCCGGAATACTGAGCAAAATACTACCTAGAACAAAATATTTCAGGGTGAGGGATTGAACCGTACTGTGGGTGTAAAATAATGAAACGCCTGCCAGCAAAATCACTATTATTATGACAGACCAGCACAAAATATTCCCTGGAAGCTTCAAACCCGTACCCCCCATATTGGGGATATAAATATGCATGAATATTATAAAGTAGCTGGCTAGCACAATGACTATGCAGTAAATCAGGCGCTTGTTGTTTAACATGGTTTAATTACTCGGCCGAAATGACAAAAATATTTAGGTGACACGAAACACCTGCTCGTTTTTACGAGCAGGTTGGTAATAAATTAAAGGTGGTTAGCTTGTTTGTGCTTTAGAACTTATCCGGTAGATAGTTTAATCTAATTAAAATCCCGTTCTTAATCGTAATATAGTCACCTGCATTTAGCTGTTTAAGAATATCCATAATCCGACTGCGTGAAAGCATTGAACGGTCAGCGATAAACTTTGCAGCGGTTGTGGAATAACGCTCTTCAACAGGTAAAGCTATTAGTACGGCCAAGTAATGCCTGACGATGTGATAAGCATCCTTTGCGACGAGGTTCATGTCGCGAACAACATAGCCTTTAACTATACGTCCCAAGACCAGCGCAACTTCCCGCCAGAGACCCTGTTGTTCAATAATTTGCAGCGCATCTTCTCTGGGGATACGTTGCAAAGTCAATTTAGAGTGCGCAACCGCAATAACTTCAGCTTTATGAAATAAATGTACAAAACCCAGAACCGCTGGAGAAATGGTTTCATGAATGAGCAGACGATCGTTTTCTCTATAAAAACCAACGTTGCCCTCTTCGATCAGTAGCAGCTGCGGCTCGTCTCGTTTGAAATTCAAAAAGACGCTGTTCTGCCTCAGTGTCTCTCTCTTTTCCGGCATTTCCAATGCTGTAAAAAGCTTCTTCAATGCATCTGCATATTGCGTATCTACATCTAGTAAGTTGCTAAATGGATCATCCATACGTTGTGTCCTCGTCAGGTAATTCCTACTACTTGGCCATATATTTTATTAAAACTATAGCGCATGCTGACGTGGAATTGGTAAATAATTTGCACGACCTAATATAAAAGAATGGTAGAAACAGGCGCAATAACATGATTTGTGTATTTAGGACTAAAAGTCCTATTTAAGACTTTTAGTCCTAAATAGATATTTTTTTATATTTAATAATTTTACTAAAAACCACAATATATGCACCGCGATTCAAGTCATTGTTTAAGCGTGTTCAATGAAAATAGATAACACATGTTCATATGTCAAGGTATGGTTATTTTTAATTATAAAGTAGGAATATTTAAATGAAATTCTCTAAAATTGCACTGGCATTAGGTTTGGGTATGGTATTGGTTTCTGGTGCGCAGGCTGCTTACCAGGATCAGGGGCATGGTACTATTCATTTCACCGGTTCTATCATTGATGCACCATGCTCAATTGACCCAAGCTCTGTTGACCAGACTGTTCCGATGGGCCAGGTTTCTAACGTTACGCTGAAAAATGGTGGTAAATCTGAACCAGTAGATTTCAACATCAAACTGACCCAGTGTGATACCACTACTCTGAGTGGCGTTACTGTAGTCTTTAGTGGCTCTCCAAGTACTGGCAACCCAGATCTGTTAGGTATCACTGGTTCAGCAAGCGGCGCAAGCATTGCACTGATCGATGGTTCTGGTGCACCGATCAAGTTGGGCGAGGCTACAGCAGCGCGTCCTATCGTTGATGGTAGCAACGAACTGGATTTCGCAGCATTCCTGCAGGGGGATGGCGCGTCTGCAGCTGTTGTCCCAGGTTCGTTCACCAGCGTTGCAAACTTTACTCTGTCTTACGAGTAATAGTTGGTCGTTGATGCAGCCTATTGCTGCATCAACGATAAATACGGTGGTTTACGAACTCAGGCCAGTTTGATGCATTATTTAAGACGTCTTGTTTTATTTCAATTGTTGTTCTGGCCTTTTGCATCTGTTGTACCTGCCGCTGCTGTTACATCTGGGGTAGGTGTATACAAAGAGCAAGGGCATGGTCGTGCAAAAATGTCGGGATCAATTATCGATTCAGCTTGTGCAATCGATATTAATAGTCGCGATCAAAGTTTAAGTCTCGGTGTAGTTTCTGCTTCAGAAATTGAGCAATTCGGGCACAGTGCTGATACGCCCTTCACGATAAAACTAATTAATTGCACATTAGTCTCCGCCAGTAAAACTCAACGTAACTGGAATTACTTTAGCGTTACCTTTGATGGTAATGCCGTTGACGGAGATCTATTTGGCCTTAGCGGCGATTCTCGTGGATTTGGTATTTCTATACGCGATGAATTTGGTAATTCTGCGTTGCCAGGGCAGCCGATGCCAGCAGGAGTGCTGGAAACAGGAGATATTACGCTCAACTATCGGTTACGTCTTCAAAGAGATAATAATTCTTTGCAGGCAGGAAAATATCACGCTGTCATAAGGTATAAACTGGATTATTACTGATGTTTAGAAAAATATGGGCGAAAAAAATAGTTCCAGTACCGCATCGTTTGTCGCCTCTGGCAATTTTGACAGCATTGATATTCCATAGCATTCCAGCCTGGTGCAGCAGTGAAACGATTGAATTTAACACCGACGTAATGGATGTTAAGGATCAAAAGAACATTGATATTTCCCAGTTTTCTCGGGCCGGATTTGTTATGCCGGGGAATTATCAAATGGATATTCATATAAATAAGCAGGTGGTAACTGACCAGCCGGTTATTTATATGGCCCCTCCCGATGATGCGAAAGGAAGCGTAGTGTGTCTGTCACCTGAGCAGACCAAACTTCTGGGCTTGAAAGAAGAATATCAGAACAAGTTGGTTTGGTGGAATAAGGGCCAGTGCCTTGACGCTAATTCCCTTAAAGGGATGCAGGTTAATGGCGATCTCGGGACTAACTCCCTCTACTTGAGTATTCCTCAGGCTTATCTTGAATATACCGCTGACAACTGGGATCCCCCTGCATTATGGGATGATGGTGTGGCCGGTGTGCTTTTTGATTATAACCTGAACGCGACGCGTAACCGCCCACAGTCAGGTGCAGCAACCACTGATATTAGTGGCAACGGTACGACTGGTGCTAATTTCGGCCCATGGCGTCTACGTGCGGACTGGCAGGCGCAAAAAAACTCAGGCGGGGATAGCAATAGCAGCGAAGGGACATTCTGGGACTGGAGTCGCTTTTATGCCTATCGTGCCCTGAAGTCCATTCATGCAAAACTGACGATGGGTGAAGATTACCTAAATTCTGACCTGTTCGATAACTTCCGTTTTGCGGGTGCTAGCATCGAATCTGATGACAATATGCTGCCTCCGAACCTGCGTGGCTACGCGCCAGAGATTGTCGGCGTAGCGAAAACGAACGCAAAAGTTACCGTGAAGCAGCAGGGACGGGTGATATATGAAACCCAGGTTGCGTCGGGGCCATTCCGTATTCAGGATTTGAACGATGCGGTGTCGGGCAAACTGGATGTAACCGTTACCGAACAAGACGGTAGCACGTCTTCGTTCCAGGTTGATACCGCGAACATTCCTTATCTGTCTCGTCCTGGATCTGTTCGCTTTAAAGCGGCAGCGGGCAAGCCAGATGACTCGGAGCACCATTCTCAGGGACCGGTGTTTGGTACCGGAGAATTTTCTTGGGGGATCAACAACGGTTGGTCGCTGTACGGTGGTTTACTGGGGTCAGGGGAGTATAACGAAGCGTCCGTGGGTGTTGGGCGCGATCTATTGTTCCTGGGGGCACTCTCTTTTGATATTACGCGCTCAAACGCGCAATTGGATGATGGCACCCATAGCGGTAACTCTTACCGTTTAAGCTACTCAAAACGATTTGATGATTACGATAGCCAGATTACTTTTGCGGGCTATCGCTTTTCTGAAAAAGAATTTATGAGCATGGATAACTATCTCGACGCACGTTATGGCAACAGCGATAGCTATAGCGATAAAGAGATGTATACCATGACATTCAATAAACAGTTTAAAGATAGCGGTATTAGTTTATATCTCAACTATAGTCACCAGACTTACTGGGATAGCCCTGCTGACGATCGCTTTAACGTGTCGCTATCTAAATACTTCGATATTGGCAAGTTTAAAGATGTCAGCATAAACGCTTCGTTATATCGCTCGGTATATCAGGGAACAGTTGATAACTCATTTTATTTGAGTCTGTCACTGCCGTTAAGTGAGGGGGCGTCAATGAGCTATAGCGGACAGGCCGGTGGCGACAGCAGCAGTCAAAATCTCAGCTACAATAAAACGATTGATAATAATAACAATTACAGCGTTTCAGCCGGTCTGGGGTCGGAGAATAACGCTTCATTTAATGGTTATTACACCCACTCAGGTGATAAAGCCAAAATGACAGCTACGGCTGCCTATGCCGCAGGCGATTACAGCTCTGCAGGCGTTTCCATGACCGGAGGGATGACCGCAACGACTCATGGCGCAGCCTTGCATAGTGTGGGTGCGCCGGGCGAAACGCGTTTGATGGTTGATACCGAAGGTGTAGAAGGTGTGCCAGTCCAAGGAACAGGAGCATCAACGCATACAAATCATTTCGGTAAGGCTGTGATCTCTGGCATCAACAGTTACTACCGGACGGATGCCAGCATTGATGTCGCTAATCTGTCTGATGATGTTGAAGCAATTAAGTCTGTTACACAGGCAACGTTAACCGAAGGCGCGATTGGCTATCGTAAATTTGATGTCCTTGCGGGTGAAAAAATGATGGCGCTTATCCGCCTGGCAGATGGCTCTGTACCACCGTTTGGCGCGACCGTTCAGAACAGCGATCAGCGCGAAACGGGGATTGTGAACGATAATGGGATGGTTTACCTCTCCGGTATGACTCCCAATGCGAAAATGACCGTGGCTTGGGATGGCAAACAGCAGTGTGAAATACAATTGCCGAAGGTACTTAAAACGGAAAACAGCGATGGCTCTGCCGCCAATCTGTTGCTACCTTGTGTCGAATCGGTGAATTAATAACCATTTTATTGTTAACCGGCGCATGCCGCCAAATCTTTTAGGTAATGTATGAATAAGCAACGTGTAGTCAGCCTTTTTATCCTCGCCTGTATGGCTGCATCATCTCAGTCTTATGCTGCCATCGCTATGGATCGCACCCGTGTGATTTTCAATGGCGACCAAAAAGCATTGAGCATAAATATCAGTAATCAAAACCAGCAACTGCCGTATCTGGCGCAGGCGTGGATTGAGGATGATAAGGGCAAGAAAGTTGATGGGCCGCTGACGATTTTACCTCCCGTTCAGCGTCTTGAGCCAGGCGCAAAAAGTCAGGTAAAAATTCAGACTCTGGCAGGTATAAATATGCTTAAGCAGGATCGTGAAACGCTCTTCTATTTCAACCTGCGTGAAATCCCACCGCGCAGCGATAAAGCGAACGTGTTGCAGCTTGCGCTTCAGACGCGTGTAAAACTGTTCTATCGCCCGATAGCGCTGGTGCCAAAAGAGGAGAGCGTCGCCAGCACGTGGCAGAACGATCTGACCATGAGCAAACAGGGCAATGGTTATAAGGTGAATAATCCAAGCGGATATTACGTCACTTTGGTCGATGCGCGTGCCGGTGGCAGTGCCAGCAACAATAAATTCAAGCCGGTTATGATTGCGCCAAAAAGCAGCGCTGAACTTAAGGTGGGTAATTTAGGCAATGCCCCACTGGTGACGTATATCAACGATTACGGTGGCCGCCCAACGCTGCACTTTGCCTGCAGCGGCGGTGAATGCAAAGTTGTCGCGAATAAAGTGGAATAAGTGTGTGATGAAACTTGGGATGACCGATGCCTGTGCAGGTGTGTTTTTGGCCATTGTTCTTTCGTTCGCTGTGCCGCTAAGAGCAGAAGAGATCGATAACTGGAATGTGGAAGGAGAGCACGGTCAACTGGAGGTTTCGGGCACCATGACCGACTCTCCCTGCATGATGGATATGTCGTCCAGCTTTCAGGAAGTGGATCTGGGGAAGATTAACAACGCCCAACTGCGTAAACCTGGTGACGAAGGGCCGAAAGCCAAGTTCACCTTTATGCTGCGCCACTGCATTGCTTCCGATGCACGATTGCTTAATCAGCAGAACGGTACGGTGACGGGCGCCAGCGACCAGCCGGTGATGTATGTGGAATTCGTTTCGGAAAGCGATCGTTACAATCCCGACCTGATTGAGATCAAAGGTATCCACGGTTTGGGATTACGTCTGAAGGACGAACACAATCGGGCAGTGCATTTAGGCCAGCTTAGCGCGCCGCAGTATTTGGATGGTGGCCAGAACCTGTTGATATATAGCATTGCTCTCGAGCGCACCAGCGAAAAACTCGCACTGGGGCCGTTTCACGCCACGGTGGATTTTAAAATCCACTACTACTGATGAAAAGTGATGAAATTACAATTATTTGTGACTGGAGTGCTGCTGGCCGCTTGTTGTGCCGTAAGCTCTGTACACGCTAACGGGCCTTTACCGCCGGGGGTCAGGCTGAGTGCTTCTACTGCTGGGACACCCGTTCAGATTACCGGCAATATTCTGCCACCTCCGGTATGCAAAATTAATAACAACCAGGCGAGTCCGCAGGTGGAGTTTGGCAGCGATGTGCGTACCGATTTGATTGACGGCGTAAAATATCGGGCTAAAGAAGTGCCGGTCACCGTAACCTGTGACCGCAAGCCTGGGGGCGCGATTCAGTTCTCATTGACCGGCACGGCAAGCAGTTTTGACACTGCCGCTTTAAAAACCGACGTCACCGGTTTAGGCATTAAAATTTATAACGGCACCAAGGCGATGGATATTAATAGCTGGGGAGACATTAACTATGACGAGCCGCTTAATTTAATCGCCGTGCCGGTTAAACTCTCTGGGGTGACCCTGCAGGGTGGTGAATTTTCTGCCACCGGAACGCTGATTATGCGTCTGGAATAGGGGGATCGATATGAAAAACATGATGTGGTGTTTACTGAAATCGCTCTGCGTGACGCTACTCATTTTAAAACTGGCCCCAGCGCACGCCGATTCTGATGTGAAATTCCACGGCACGCTGGTTGTTGTTACCTGTCAGGTTAACCAGGACAAACTCGTCAACGTTTCTTTTGGTGAGGTGGGAGTAAAGAAAATCGATGGTATTAACTACTCTGCGTCCATTCCTTTTGTGGTGACCTGCAATAATTTGAGCGGTCAAGGCAACCCCGGTCTGACGCTTAGCGTCAATGGCACTGCGGCAGATTTTAACGAAAACGCAATTTCTACCACGGTGAGTGGTCTCGGAATCCAGATTATGAAGGATGGTGTGCCGTTAAAGCTAAATACCGAAACCGAAATCAGCTATGTCCCGCAGCCAACGCTGACTGCCGTGCCGGTGAAGGCCGACGGTGTAGAACTCAGCGCCGGTGATTTTCACGCTACCGCAACGCTTGTAGTACACGTGGCATAAGGCAAACTATGGAAAATATTTTAAGCAAGTTCAGCCTTGTCGGAATGATGACCCTCTTTTTTATGGTAGTGGGCATCGGGGCATGCCGCGCAGATTCGCAGGTCGATTTTGACGGCACATTAATTGAAGACCCCTGCACGCTGGCCGTGGGTACCCAGGGCAGTGAACAAACCGTCGATTTTGGCACAGTGATTAATAAGTATCTTTACGCCAATACCCGCAGTCCGGCGCAGACCTTTACTATACTGTTACAGGACTGTGATACTTCGTTGGGGAAAACCGTGAGTTTTATTTTCCATGGCACAGAAGACATCGCGCAGCCGGGGCTGCTGGCGCTCGACCCAACCTCGGGGGCGCAGGGGGTTGCCATAGGACTGGCTTCTGCCGACGGTACGCCGCTGCCGCTGAATGAAGCCAGCGGAACTTCCACGTTGAACGACGGCGACACTCAGGTTTCATTCCAGGCTTATGTTCAGGCTTCTCCGGCTTCTATAGCCAATACTTCAATTGTAGTTGGGGAATTCAGTGCAACCGCCACCTTCGAAATGATATATGAGTAAATATTATGAGAAAAATATCTTTAATATTTGTAGTACCTTTGTTCGTTTGTCATTTTGCTAGTGCAGATACCAAATATACTGGCTTGGTCACATGTTGGACTGAGCCTACGAAGAGTTATTATTTCAATTTTTCTGGTAGTTTTTCAAGCGGAAAGGCTGGAACAACGCAATCATTCAATTTTGGTAGTACTTATGCATATCCCGCGGTTTGCAGTGATATGCCTTCCGATACGTATACATATGAATCTTATGGTAAAGCATTCATGGATCCCGCTTATCCCCAAACAGATCATGTTCTGCATATTAGTAGCGGCTTGGATGCAGTTGTAAATTTAGACCCTGCCAGTGGAAGTTCTATGTATTGGATTCGGCCGCCTTTCACGGATGCGGCTCTTAACGATATCAGAGTGGGTCCCTCCACCTCGTCTATGCTTTATGGACAAAGGGGGCGTGTGGATATGACGTTAACTGCTGATGCAATTGGTGGAGCAGTCGTCATCCCTCCACATGTTATGTTATGGAGTTATTTCATAAGTAATACGGCTGGAAATTATAACTCTATGCCACTGACAGTGGGATACACGGCAGGGCAGGTCATTCCGGTAGCCGTTACATGTTCGATAAATAATGGGCAAGCTATCAATGTGGACTTTGGTGATTTAGAAAGTAGCAGTCTTAAATCTACTGGACCAGCGTCAACGATTAAAAAAGACGTTACGCTTAATTACAGTTGTTCAAGTTCTCTCACTCAGGATATTGAAATTACTTTAGTCGGTAATACGGCCAGTTTTGAATCCACTGCATTAAATTCTTCTATTGCGGATGTCGGTGTTGTGATGATGCAGAATGGTACGCCCATTAAGCCCTATGGTTATTTTAACTCCAAGCTTGTTAATGGTGTAGGTAGCGATACGGTTACATTTGCTCCTATTATTCGTTCTGGGGCTACAAACGTTCAAGGGAATTTCACAGCTTCGGCAACGTTAGTAATGACAAGCGCTTAATATATTACATTGACCACTATTCTAAGTGGTGTAAATCAAAACAGGGCAAGCACTTGCTTGACTTGTTTTTTTAATTTTCAATATGTTCGACAAGTTTAGTGTGAAATAAAATTTAAGACATTAATTTTTTTGCGTCAGTCGAATTGACGAAAATAAATACATTGAAATAGCCATGCTACTTCTTTGCGTTTGTCGTTTACGTAAACGTTGAGATATCAGGGAGTGACGATGAAAAGATTCTTCCGTATCCGGATGAAAATAATTGTATGGATGCAAATTGCCCTACAGGTTTTTTTCCCCCGTTATTACTACATTCCCTGTTATGGCGAGTTCGGCTAATCACCAGCCTGAAGGGGAGACAATCCCTTACGAAAATATCCTCAGTTCAACCGCCAGCGACCTGAGCAGCAGTGGGGCCGGGGGATTGAAGAATACGGGAAAAAATTTGGCCACTGGCGCGGCGGCATCCACCGTTGAGCAGTGGCTTAGCCAGTTTGGTACGGCAAAAGTTCAACTTTCCGCTGATGATAACGGCCACTGGGATCAAAGCTCCGTTGATCTGTTTACCCCTGTTTACGGCGATAAAAAATCCAACTGGTTTACCCAGTTTGGCATGCGTGCTGGAGTGAATGGGGTAATCTGGGACAATATTCAGGGGCAATATCGTCGGCGGATATGAACTTTTCCGCTCATTATGACAGTACGACCTCTTATCTGGTGCGATTAACATCAGGCTGAATCTATATCACTGCACTCGATACAGAATCCTGTGCGGCTTGTGTGTTACATTTTTGATATTGCATAAAAAACCGTCAGTAAGATCTCTTTACTGACGGTTTCCTTTCTTTAATCTTTCGTACTCGGTATTAATTTATAGCTATAAATAATCCAGCTTGATGCTTAGTGCCGATCGTACATTTCCCGGTTTTAGCTGTTTGCTCGTCATAATATAGCGGGCTTTAAAGGCGATAGGGCTGCTTCCTGCATCGTTGAAACTGGTGGTAAGAATCATCGGTAACCCTAAGATAACAGGCCTGTTTTCTTGTAGTATTTGCACACCGATGCCTTTGGCACTTTCTGCGTCCTGATCAAGGCCCAATATTCCTTTTTTAGCATTGAATGTAATGCCGTTCAGCGTAACTGCCATAAAACGAACCGAGGAGGTGCAGGTGACGGAAATATCAATAGGTGTATCATTCTGCTTTTCAGCAGCCTTTAACTGCATCATGTTTATCTCTCCCAGATTGTAGACGGATTCTGGGATATAAAGTTCGCAGTGCGGGGGCGGCAAGGTTATATGCAGAGACAGATTTACACGGGTTAACTGACCAAATTTATCATCACTGAGCGTCAATAAATGTTGCTGATTGTAGGTTATCGGGTTTACCGATGGGATTGTTGCCGTTTTGATTAATTCGAGTTTCAATATGACGTTTTTTGATGACAATATTTCATTGTTACCAATATGAACGCTTTCAATTTCGGGGAGCATTTCTTTTTCGCTAGAATAGCTCCGGGATTTTAGTAAATAACTGACCCGCAAACCAATACCCGGAATAGATGTTGCGTACGCATTTGCCCCTGTTTCGGTACCAGAAACTTTCCCTACTATATGAACATTACCCGTATTATTGGTGCAGATTAAATCATCTAAATTGTGGCTTAGAGAAGCAAGGGTTGCACGCTTAACAAATATAACATCCCCAATATTTTTACTGGCAACATTAGAGCCCAAAGGTGTGTCTAAAACAATGGAAAGTAAATGCCCCTGAGTTTGTGGAGTGCAAGCTAGCGCTTGTTTGAAGGGAACACACAGAACAAAAAAAGAGCAAACTATTTGCCTGAAATAATTCATAAGATCCTCACCGGATACAGGGAATAGTGATTGATGTTACTGAAGAGTGGGTCGACTGCGGAGGTAATGAAAAATGTGCCTTACATTGAAGCCCATTAACATCGTTGACCACCAGGTCACCTTCGTTACTGTTTGTTGTCATGAATACCTGATTTTGATCATCGACATAGAAAATTTCTTTAGATTCGGATGTCGTGACTTCTGCTCCAAATGCAATTTTATCTCCATCAAGCTGAATGATGACCTTACGTCCACCATGAGTTCCTATTGATGCAAGAACAATAGCATCCCGTGTTGGTATAACAGTTGTCGACAGTGAATTAAGTGTCACACTATTACCTATACTATCTGCATCAAATTGTATTTCGTCCTTCTTGTAAATTGACAAGTCGGGAACAATGGCATACCCATGCCAGTCGGTGGCAAGATTAGTTGCATTATTAAGCGATATATTATTGGCTCCTGGCACACTGATTAAAGCCATGGCACCTCCAGAACTTTGACCAAAAGTAATACCGTGTTGATGAATAATCACGCCACCCTTGCCAGAAAAATTAACCTGCTCCTGTTGCGATGTTTTATTAATACCAGAAGTAAGTTGCATATCTTTAGTTTTATAATCCACAGAGCCATGGGCATTCGAACCACTACTGCCGCTTTGACTCTGATCGTAACCAAGTTGCATGGAATAATGCATATTTTTATTATCCAGTATCTGCCCGTTCAGTCCGAGCTGCTCAGAACCCTCATCTTTAAGATTGTTATTCACTATCATAGACATATTTTGCGGCGAGTTAAAATATGAACTTCCTAAAGGAATGGAGATATTCACTGTAACCTGTCTGTCAATTTCGGCGTTTTCTTCGCTGCTTTTACTCAAACCAAAACTTAATGAAACACTGGCATTCGCTACTGGTATTGAAAAACCGGTTTGCCAATCCTCTTCATTATGATGGTCGTTATATTCAGTGCGACTGAAAGAGGTAAAAAGATTACTTTCTTTATAAAGCATCTGATTTAATGAAAAGGTCGTTTGCTGACTGGTTTTTGAGTCGGTTAGAGCCTGGGACAGGGAATCAGCTAGCGTAAGATAGCTATTGCTAAAATTTCGATAGCTGAATTGAATATCAGAGTCAGTGCTATCAAGATGATTGGAATAGTTAAGTCGCAGGCTTTTTCCTTTAGATTTGTTTATGATGTCAGTGTTACGATCCAGTGTTTCATCTACTGAAATCGCACCCATTATGCCCAGGTTTAGACCTAAACCTATATTTGAGGCGATGAAATCGTTCGTACTCGTCTGGATGCCAGTTGATGCCGTTAAATCCCACGGCAGGCCAAATGCAAACGTGGCCTGCGCCATATTAGCTTGCCCAGAACTGACAGGCTGGTATGTTGGCTGAATATCACTATCTGCGGCATCAGTATCTTCAACCGGTTGATTTACATCTACGGATATACGGCCTGCTGACATAGAATATTTTACCTGTCCCAGACGTAATAAATTGGGGACGGTGGAATAGCTCTGAATGAAGTGATGTTCAGAACCATCCGCTTCGGTGATTGTCACCTCCATTGTCCCGGCTGTTGATACAGGGGATAACTCGTTAATTTGAAACGGCCCAGGTTCAACATTTTCTTGATAAATAATATTGCCGTGGTCTTTGATAGTTACGGTCGCATTCGACTTAGCGATACCGTGTACAGTAGGTGCATAGCCGTTAATACTATCAGGGATCATATCGCTGTCAGATGATATCTGAAAGCCCATGACTTTATTGCTGTCAAACACGTTTCCGGGGGTATAAGCATCTCCCAGAATTAACTCACTCTTTAATTTCTTTATATCTGTTTCAACATAATTATCAATAGTGTTCCATTTTTTTTCGCCATCGGTAGTCGATGAGTAGGTAGTTGAGTTTCGGAAACGCCATGAGCCAATATTAATACCATCTTTTAAACCAATGAAGTCCTCCAGACCTTGCTGATCTTTATTAACGTTCTTGAGAGTGTCAGTGCTGTTAAACTGATACTCTAGGATCCCCGCAGGAATACCCTCATCCCATAAAGCAGGAGGGGTTTCATCAGGTAATAATGGTCGAATGTAAATCTGCGGAATAGATAAGTTGACTGTCATGCGTGGAAAATCAAAATCAGCGGTACCATTTTTTATAACTTCAGAAAAAACAATGCATTCGCCTTCTGTTTTATTATCAGAGGGAGTGTCTTTGAGATTCATTTTTTCATAATCAGAAATGCTGAAACAGGGTTGTAATTTTTTATCTTTATCAAGTTTAAACACGACATCTTTGGCGAAAAACAAGTCTTTATTAATTAACACATGTACGTGATAAACTCCCTCCGTCACATTGCCGTTAATGGCATCCGGAATGTTGCTTATTTGTGGGGAACCATCATTAATAGATAGTAGATTTGTATCAAAAGCATCTTCAGCATAACTTAATGACGCAGGGCAGAAAAAAGCCATAATGGTAAATACACACCATAATGGCTTATGCAGGTTATCTTTCATCTGAACGTTCGATTTCACAGCTCAGGGTAGGGTTGCAGTATAGGTATCGCTGGAGTTACTGAAATCATTCACACTTGACCATTTTACTTCAATTTTACCCGTATCTTTTATGTCAAAATCTGTTGTGCTATGAGGTGCCACAAGCGAGTTATTGGTAGTAACGGAAATAGGTACGCTTTTGCCATTAAAAGCTATTTTATTCATCGTCACATAATAGGCGGAGTCATTAATTGCAGTTAGTTTATCAGAGCCAGTTTTTTTCCAGTGTAGTTTAGATGTTGCATCAGAAGAGCTCCCCTGCAAACCATCTGGGCGGTAAAAGAGCTTGACGCGATAATTAACAGCAACAACTACTTTATTCTTTTGTCTTTGTTCTTCGAGCGTCATTGATGGAATGACTTTGATGTTCAACCACACCAGACTTTCCCGATCGGCGGGTAGACCGCTGCCTGGATAAATAACCTGAACGACGTTTTCACTCTTAGGTTGTATTTTAAACAGTGGCGGGCTAATAACAAAAGGAAGTTTGCTATTCTCAAGTTGACTATTGCCTTTTGCATCAACCCAGGATTGAATGAGATAAGCACGATCCTCACTGTTTTTAAGTACCATGCTAACGTCAGATTTTTTTGCATCGTAGATGAGCCTGTTTGCGCCCAACTGCACCGTTGCAGACGAGTTAAAGCTTAGAGCTATAAGTCCGCAGCCAAATAAAAAGAGAGATTTATTTTTCATGTTATTCAATAATACCATTAGCTAAAAAGGCAATTAGCCATAATCGACTAATTGCCTTAAGGTTTATTTATTAGTTAGAGATAATTAATCTTAATGCTTGCACTTGCTTCAATGCTACCTGACGTTGGTTGTAAGCCAGATGAAACTAATGCAAGAGCAGTCACAAGATTAATTTGTGCCGCACCGGATGCATCAGTGACTGAATCGTCGGTAACACCAGTACTAACTGGTAATAAAACTTTGTTTTCTTTCCAGAATCCGATCCCCACGTTTCTTGCGGCGCTAGGATCACTAAGGTTTGATAATTGCAGTAAATTATAATCGTGCGTATCAATGGTTCCGGATACACTGGCATTTAATTTGGTGTTAGCTGGGCAAGATGTAATATCGATTGTAATCTTCTGTGGATTAGTAGGATAAGTGTTTGACAGGTGTAAATTAGTTGGGTTCAAATTAGCAAATTGTACGGTAGGTGTCACCGCCACCTGACATGGGTTTGAGATAACGGAACCTGATGCGGTGAATTCAATACTTTGAGACACACTCGACGCAAACGCGCTGTTAATCAGCATACAGCTCATGCCAGAAATGGCCAAAACTGTGAGCGCTGTTTTATGCATGCTTTTCATTACAAACTCCAAATTCTATTAATTATATTACAGATAAGTAATCAGCAATTGCCCGGAAGTAGAAACATTGCCCGCTTTAGGTGCTTGACTCGAGTCTTCTCGTACCATTCCGACGGTAAATAGCATCATGGCGGTCCCATCCTCGGCTTTTATGGTGGTGTAAGGAGTTTTGTTTGGAGTTAAAATATTTTGCCCTCGCTGCCAGAAAGCAATGCCAACACCCTCAGCTGGGTTGTCAGTACTTTGGTTAACAAGTTCGACAGGGTTACCTTGATAGGCGGTACCGTTGATCACCGCCTGAATTTGCTGATCTAGTGGGCAGTCAGTAAAATTCACTGACCATGACACAGCAGATGACGGGCTTTTTGAGCTCGTACTTACTGCTCCAATACGGGAGTCCATGACCTCGCCAAGATCGATAGTTGCTGGGGCATCAACGTGACATGGGGAGGCATCAAGTTGCCCGGAGAAGCTGATGTCATAGTTTTCAGTAGATGCAGCATGAGCTAATGCGGTAGAAGCTAAAAAGACTCCTACGGCAAGAGCAACTGGTTTTTTCATTCGTAACCACATAGACCATTTCCCTTTTATATTATTAGTGTGAATTTTATATTACCTAGTTTCAGGTAATTAAATTGTAGGGAGATGGTAGGGGGATTACAATAATGAAAACACCACTACCGGTGTGTTATTTTGGATTGAAGTGTGCTAATTTTAATCTTTGTACTTACATTCACTCTTTTGAAGTTATTTCTCTATTTTTATTTTAAAAAATAATGGGCGTTAATAATATTCATAGTCCTGTTTTGGATTATTTTTAGCACAGGTTGCTAATGAATAATAAAATCTACACTGAAGTCTTTATATGGTTGCTTTGCGAGTGACGTATGAAAGCAATAGCAGTAGTCTAAGCATGGTGCTTGCTCGAGTTTTATTAACTTATTAGTGCCAATGGTGATTTATACGTTGTGTAGTAAATTCTCAGTATCAACTTATCCTGATTAACCCATTCAAATATCACCTGATACTGCTTACCATTATCCTAATAGCCTTGTTTGAATTACCATTCGAAACCTGTTTAGCTGATATCTCAATTCAGCTGTAGGGCCCCCAATCAAAATTGCCCATAATAATGCAATAGAAAAGAGCGAGATATAAGGCAAATAATCTGCTGGGGGTGTAAATCACTTAAAAGACAGGCGTGTAATACATTAATCGGTCGACATTACTAGCGTTGCCGAAGCAGTGAACTCCCCTTCAATATCTGAAGATTTGGTGCTGCTGCTTTTTATAACGGGAACAAATGTTATCTTGTCCTGCCCCAGACCATTGATAAGTTTGGTATGAAATACGCCATTTGGTGGTACCTCCACATTATTATTCAACATCACAACACCCAGGTTGGTATTGCTGGTCTTGAAAACATTCGCAGCGTCGAATCCTGAAACTGGAGTTGCTACAAGCATAATATCAATATCCTGTGTGACTGGACTATCACAATAATAGTTTAGGGCTATCTCTTTTTTAATTGTTGCCGCCAGCGGGTCAGTCGTTAATGTATCAGATGTTATTGTGCCAAAAGGAACATCGATTTGTTGGTTGTTATTTATAGTGCATGTGGTAGTAATAATATAAGAATTATTTGCAGCTTTAAAGCGCCATACAAATGGAATTGACTGTCCCAGGTTATTTGTCTGGGTAAGATTTAGGGTAAACAATACATCTCCAGTATGCACGACAACAGATTTTGATGGATTATCGGAAATAACAAAATATAGCTGTATTGGCATGGCAGTGTATGTAGGAGTAGAGTCAGAGTAAACTTTAAGGACGTACAACCCAGCAGTTTTATTAAGGGGATAATCAGTCCCTCTGACTGTTGCACCACCAATATCCATCAATTCGTCCATCGATGTTATTCCTTTTGGAGAGGTGATATTAAGGGTGTCCTGCATACTTGATCCTGCCCCATCTGAAGCACAAACAATTTTATTAGCACCAGAATGAAGATCCAGAATGAGGTTTTTCCCTGACTGCATAGTCGGGGAAATACTAACAGAAACAGTTGCGGTGCCTCCTCCAACGGGAATATTAGTACCACTAGTTGTATAACAGTGAAAAGCCTCAGCACAGTGCGAAAAGAAAAGGGCTGGAAAAAACAATAATAAAAAATAGAAATATCTATATTGTGTCTTTTTAACTTGCGAAATGGGAGGCATAATTAGATCCGAGAAGAACGACACTACCATCCATTGCAGGTGCTGCCGTTATGAATTTGATACTTTGTTGCCAATTTCCCATCGGCTTTTTTCTCTCTGTTTCAGTTTTTTAATACAGCAGAAACTTTATCCCTTGTAGTTTATGTTATCAACAAGACAAAGAAAATGTATAAAGGTGACTTTAATGGACTATCGGTAAACTATTGGACTTTGGTGCGTGAATAGAAAATACGACTCGCGCACTAATGTGCTTCGGCAGCGCGTCAGAGGGGGTAATCTTTATCTGGAGTAAACCCAGCATTTTTCAGGCAGCATGTAAGTACAGCAAAACAAAATGGCTGGCAGGCTTACGGATAGCATTAATGAATGCCAGTAGACGTTTCAATAGTTTGTTTAATGCAATTTCACTCAGCGATTTTCTTACATCCAGGAATGAATAAGAGATGTGGGCTTCTCTTTTCGATGTCATGTCGCAACAAATATGTCGCAGAACTCTCTTGATTATCTTACTAAAAAATAATACACAAACTTTTTTTTGGTTTTAAATTCTTTAAAATTAGAAATATTGGTTTTAAATTCTGTTTGTTGTATTTATGTTAATTTAATTTATAATTAAATGCTTATTTTATGTAAATTATGAGAAAAACAATCAAAAAATATCATTTACGCTACTCTTGTTTGTAAGAGAACGTGTAGCTTCATAACAAAGGGCAATAAGCCCATTATCCAGCTACATTCGCTTTTTTTTGGTAAATTCTGGATGTAAGTTCCAATAAATTCTTTTTTATGACATAAAATCTGGAGACCCGTTTCTATGCGTAAGATAACGTTTGCAGGCATGCTCATCGCGACGGCACTGTCCCCCATTTCAGCATATGCTGTTGATGGTACAATTAATTTTACCGGTACAATCCTGAATGCAGCCTGTACCGTTGATCCAGGGTCTGCCACACAAACTGTTTCGCTGGGTACTGTTAACAAGGCTGAGTTTGTTAATGCGGGCGACGCCGTTTCTTCTGGTCCAATAACGATTACCGTTGGTGATTGTGACCCAGCAGTTACCCGTGTTGCCGTACGTTTTGACGGCCCTCTGGCAGAAGGAAACACTGATTTGCTTGGTTTGACTCCTGGCGGTGCAGTAGGCGTTGGGATTGGTATTTATGAGGCAGATGGTTCAACTCTGGTGCCGCTGGGCACAAAATCAGTCGGTATTACAGCTCCGGCAACGGGGGCAACAGCGGATATGAATTTTGTGGCTAAATATGTTGCTACAGCCGCCAATGCGGGGATCACTGCGGGGGTAGCCAACGCGGTTGCAACTTTTACACTTGATTATAATTAAAACGGCTCGTTTGTATGTGGCCCACACGCTGGGGGATTCTCCTCGTATTTAAGGGCAGGGAATCATTGTTATGTATAAGATGAATTATTACCTTTCATTTTTGTCGATATTTTTCTTTGTTTCCTCGACATTTGCGGGAGTAGAAGTTGGGGGGACGCGCGTTATTTATGATGGAAATAAAAAAGAGGCTATCCTTTCCATAAAAAATTCTGAAAATAATACTCCATACCTTATTCAGTCCTGGCTCGATAATGGCAACGAAAATGAAACGACTAAAATACCCTTCATAATCACTCCGCCATTATTCCGGCTGGACCCGAATCAGGAAAACCAGCTAAGAATTATCAATGTTGGCACCGTTCCTCAGGATAGAGAGAGTATCTTTTGGATTAGTGTCAAATCCATTGCCGCCAGCAGCAATCAACCTAACCGACTGCAAATTTCTGTGCGAACCCGCATAAAATTGATTTATCGCCCTGAGAGTATAAAAAGCTCAGCTGGGAGTGCTTATAAAAAACTGATTGCAGTGCGTCGTGGGAATGTCGTTACTTTTACCAACCCTACGCCGTATTATGTTTCATTTTATAGCGTTCATGTTGGTAACAAAGCACTGGATCAGCCACTGATGGTTTCTCCATCGGGAACCTATTCGCTAAATGTTCCACCTGGCGCTAGTGGAAAAATCAGTTGGCGGGCTATAAACGATTATGGTGGTCAGACGGAAGAGGTTTCGCGCTGATGCGCTTTTCTTTTATATCTTTTACCGATATCGCTGGCCTACTTACCCAGAGATCAACCTTTTTTATTGCCATCAGAATATATGTCCTTGGCTTAGGTGGGGGGCTGCTGTGTTTTCCGGTAGTGGGTGCTGAAAAACTGTATTTCGATCCTCATTCATTGGATCCCCGTAGCGGTGTGGCTGCTGACCTTGACGTTTTTGCGCGCGGGGAGCAATTGCCAGGGACTTATCGGGTTGATATTTTCCTGAATAAAACAGCGGTTACCAATCGTGATGTTATTTTTGTTATGGAAAAAGGAACATTACATCCGCAATTGAAGGTGCAGGAATTAGCTGACATGAATATTAATATGGCAGCTTTCCCAAAACTCAATGCGCTGAGTTCAGAGACCATTATCACTGACTTAGGACTGTATATTCCTGGTGCAACGACTCGCTTTGATTTTTCACATCAGCGTCTTGATATTCTTGTGCCACAAGAGTTTTTAAAAATTAATGCTCGTAATGCCGTTGACCCAGCTCGCTGGGATCAAGGTTTATCTGCATTTCTAATGAACTATAGCTTAAATGGATCGCGTAATAATTATGAACAAGGAAGTGATACCAGCAATGCTTTTCTGAACCTGGGAACTGGGGCTAATTTAGGTGCATGGAGGTTACGTAATAATTCAACATATACCTATACGCATAACAGCAGTCCCATCAATTCTAATTCGACCACTACGAATCCCAATGATCAGGATAACTATTATGACGACAGCGGCACTAGCGGCTCCCAGCGTCACTGGCAAAGTATTAATACTTATCTTCAGCGAGATATCCAACGTCTTGGAGGGCAATTAACGCTTGGCGAAGGGACAACCTCTGGAATGCTTTTTGACAGTTTGCTGTTTCGCGGAGCATTACTGGCTTCTGATGACAGTATGCTGCCGGACAGCCAGCGTGGGTTTGCGCCGGTGGTGCGCGGGATTGCTAATAGCAGTGCCCAGATAACTGTCCGTCAGAATGGTTACGTTATTTATCAGACATATGTGCCACCGGGGCCATATGCTATCCGCGATATATATGCGACAACGGGCAGTGGCGATCTACAGGTGACTGTACGTGAAGAAAATGGCACTGAACGCTCGTTCACACAACCTTATTCTTCAGTGCCACTCATGCAAAGAGAGGGGCGGTTAAGATATGAATTCACTGCTGGCCAGTATCGTTCTACGTCTGATAATGCTCGTGAACCTGGTTTTGGCCAGGGTAATTTAGTCTATGGTATTAGCAATACAACTACTATTTACGGGGGCGTTACCGGGAGCCAAGATTATACCTCCGCTATGATGGGGGTCGGGCAAGGACTTGATAGTTTTGGCTCGATCTCTCTTGATGTCACTCAGGCAAATACCCGCTTACAGGATCAAAGCCAGCATCATGGGCAGTCTTACCGGTTGCAGTATGCAAAAGACGTATTTCAAAGCGGCACCACTTTTACGCTTGCGGGATATCGTTACTCAACTTCCGGCTTTTACGATTTTAATGAAGCCAATGAAATCCCTGCTGATCCGAATGATGACTGGAATCACGGGTATAACAAGCGCAGCAAGGTACAGATTCAAATCAGTCAGACTATGGGGTCTTACGGCAGCCTCTATCTGACGGCTTATCAGCAGGATTACTGGGGGCAGACTGGCTACGAACGCAATGTGAGTGCAGGGTATTCCGTCAGTCTACAGGGCATCTCTATGGGACTTTCTGTGAACAACTCCCGGCCTGCGGGTGGGGGAAGCAGTGACTATCAATATGCCTTCAACGTACAGATCCCTTTGGATCGATTCCTCTCTAATAGTTGGCTCTCGTTTGCTACACAAACCGATAATCACGATCGAGCCTCACAAAGTGTGACGTTAAATGGCCAGACGCTGGAAGATAATAATCTGAATTATATGGTCAGAGAGAGCGTTGGAAATAAGGGGGAAGGCAATGGGGGAGGTGGTAATTTATCTTATAAAGGAACTTACGGTAATGCGCAGGCTGGCTATAGTTACACGCGCACTAGCCAGCAATACACTGCAGGTGTTCAGGGTGGCATTATTGTTCATCCATATGGGGTGACACTTTCCCAGCCGCTAGGTGATACAGTTACGCTTGTACGAGCGCCTGGGGCTTCGGGGGTTAAAATTCAGAACCAGTCAGGAGTGAGCACTGATTGGCGTGGGTACGCAGTGGTGCCTTATGCGATTAATTACCATGACAATCGAGTGGCTATTTCTCCCGCAAGCCTTAACGATAATGTTGATATCACAGATACGGTTAAAACTGTCACGCCGACTAAAGGAGCCGTAGTTCTTGCCAACTTTGATACGTTAATTGGCAACAGAGTCCTTGTCACTCTGCGTAGTTCTGGCCGGAATGTCCCCTTTGGGGCAACAGCTAACCTCTACAGCATGGACAAAGATCATCCTGGTGAAGAAAAAGAGATAAGTTCAGGCATCGTCGGAGAAAATGGTGAATTGTATCTCAGTGGCGTACCTGATAACGCTTATGTGAAAGTCAGGTGGGGGCGCGAAACTGGGCAGATATGTAAAGCGGTGTTGCCGATAGCCGACGTTACAATGTCTTCGGGCGTGGTAATCACTTCTGCAGATTGTAAAATTCAATAAAATAAAAAATGAAAGCAACAAAAAATTGAATCTTAAAAGGGTAATACAATGAAAATGACATTTAATATTGTAGTGAGTAATTGTATTTTCATTTTAGCTACAATAATAATTTTTTTAATTTCGCCTGATGCTAATGCCACATGCACAGCTTCGTCGGGGAATATAACCTTTCCTAGTGTTAACCTTGTAAAAAGAGATGCTCCAAATGGGACCGTTATTGCCACGGGGCAACTGATAACCAGTATCTCATGTAATAATTCAGGCGCATCAGGTGCTAGTTCCTGGAACATTATGCCATCCACTGGAACGACTGATTATGGGCCTTCTATAATTGCAGGTGTTCGCCAATCTGCTTTTCCCGGCGTAGGAATAAGATGGACAAACTCGAACTCAACCAGCGGCACTACGGTAACATGGTCCGATGCGGCTTTAAATGCCTATACTAACGGAGGGCAAACTATCGCTTTATCCGGTACGACATCGGTAACTGACACGTTTGAATTAGTAAAAATTGGTCCGGTGGCCTCTCAGTCACTTTTTTCCCAGGTATTTGGCTATCAATATATCCCCACTGGGAATTCGGCTAATCGTTCAAATTTGTTCGACATCACGCTACCCCCGACAAACCTGCTTGTTTTAGGATGCGATGTTACACAATCGACAATTCCTGTACCGCTGGGAAATGATATTCAGGCAAACATATTCACCGGACCTGGTTCAACGTCAACTGATGTTCCGTTTAGCATTGCACTAAATTGCGATAATGGAGTGAGGGTGAGTTTTCAGTTAGATGGTACTGACTCTGGAACACCAGGCGTCCTGGCTTTGAATAATGATAGTGATTCAGCAACAGGTATTGGTGTGCAGGTGCTGTATAAAGGGAACCCTGTAACATTCGGCACTGTAATACTTGACGGTTTAATTACATCTGCAGGCGATCATAATATCGATTTTTTAGCTCGCTATTACCAGACGGGTAATTCCGTAACAGGTGGGCCAGCTAATGCAACGGCAACTTTTACTATGACGTATAATTAAATACCCCATTGTTTAATAGAGCGTGAACTATTTTTCTGGTTGAAGTTTGAGGTCCAGTATGGGATTTTTGATCTCATTTAGTATTTCACTTAGCATTAATGGCTAAATTTTTTCTGCTGAAAAATTTATACCATAGGCACTGTTGTCTGTGAGGTGTTAGATACACGGTTTTAAACAGAAAGATTGGTTAAGTTTGAGTGGATTGGATACTTATAGACTGTGTAGCAAAAGCTTTGTGAGTTGTTGGATTTGATTTTTTCTAAAATTGTTGGCTCTTTTCGGAATTTTTGTTTTATAACTTTGAATGGTGTAACTCCTGATATGAATAAATTTATTCTGATGGCGCTTATTCTGACCGGCGGAATTAATTCTGCAATGGCGCAAAGCGTAACGGTTGATGTCCCAAGTGGCTATAAAGTTGTGGTTGTACCTTCTTCAGTCACAGTGTCGCAGGCTATCACTGTTCCACAAACCGTATATGTTGCCCCTGCACCTGCTCCGGCGGCCACCTATCATCCCCGGGCACGCCATATCGCAAGCGTAGGTGAGGGAATGATTATTGAGCATCAAATCGACGATCACCATTAGGGATAATGGCAATAAATTTTATATTAGCCTTGTATTCGTTGGTTTTTAACATATGGATTTAGCATTATGATTTTTAAGTATTCGCAGTTGCGGCAGTTGTTGCCGGCCTGCTGTTTTCAGTATCGGTCATTGCCGCTGAGTCCTCCAGCACTGTAGTGACACACTAAATTTGGCCACCTGAACAGAGGTGATCTGCTCACCTCTGAACAAAACAGGTGTCCCAATGAAAAGAAGAAATTTCAGCACAGATTTTAAACGCGATCCGCTCAATTGGTTGTTCACCAGAACTACATCGTGGCAGGTGCAGCCAGCGCGATGGATGTCGACCTTTCCACAATGACGCGGTGGGTGAAGCAGTTGCGCTATGAGCGGCAGGGAGAAATACCTAAAACCTCTCCTATTACTCCGGAACAAATTGAGATACGTGAGCTGAAAAAAAATCTACAACGTATTGAAATGGAAACCAGGCAAAGTATGAGTCGCCGTGGAAACTGCTGGGATAATAGTCCAATGGAACGCTTCTTCAGAAGCCTGAAGAATGAGTGGGTACCTGTGACGGGTACATAAACTTCAGCAACGGAGTCCACGCAATAACGGACTATATCGTTGGGTATTACAGCGCGCTCAGGCCTCACGAATATAACGATGGATTACCACCAAACGAATCAGAAAACCGATACTGGGAAAACTCTAAAACGGTGGACAGTTTTTGTTGACCACGACAACCTGTGAATTTTTGTAATTGGCTAACAAAAAAAGAACCCCAGCCTTGCCTTGCAGAATCGGGGAGTTTACAACTAGCAGTTGCGAACTGTTGAATCCATAAGCTTGTCAATATAATCAGCGTTCCACTACATCATTTCTCGTCTTCCATCCAGATACTGTGCATGGTTGTATATGCCACGGATGCTGTTTTTATCCACGTAAGCGAGCTGCATCTCGATCCAGGCTGTAGCTCATGCAGAATGGTACTCATTGTGTGACGGAACCCATGACCAGTTGCACTCCTATCATAACCAATCCTTTTAAGAACCATATTGATGCTAGCCTCACTCATCGGTTTGTTCACATCATTGCGCCCAGCAAAAATGAGCTGATAGTTTCCTGTTAGCTCTCCCAATTGACGTAGAGCGTTCAAGGACTGAGTCGATAATGGGACAACATGAGGGCGCTTCATTTTCATTCTAGTTAACAGCAGTGTGCTGGGTGAATCAGAGCCTGAGTAATAGCCTCACACGAGCCTTATTTATAAAAGGTAACACTGGTAACAGAGGTAACAATCAATGTTGATGCGGGTTGTGTGTGTTACCCCCTGTATTTATTGAGTGGTAACAGAAATTTCTATAATAATCAATTTGTTAAGTGTGTTCTTTATGTCATGACAAATTGCAAAAAACAAAGCTAGCCGCGAAAACTAAAAAAATATATTTATTTCAATAAGTTATTTTTCTGAATGTATGAGTTATTAAGAGACTAAACTGAAAAATACTGAAATCCTTTTCAATGTTTTCAGTTTGTATTCCTTTGTAGAATCCTAGTAGTGGCGCGGGTTAGCCTACCGATTTGTAGAAAATCAAAACTGAAAAATTTTTCAGATCCAAAAGCCGCAGGCGGGTGCGGTGTAGTGCCGTTTTAGTCATTTTGGGAATATGCGTCATTTAAGGTTGCATATAGAGGTAATTTAGCTAATATGACAATCTAAGTTAAGGTTAAAGTGATTCTGCTATATTCTTAAAGCCTTAAAGAACTAGCAGTAAATGGATATAAAGAAATGCAAGATATTGATAAGTTAAATATGATTTGTGCTAAAGCCTTTCGTCGGCCTTTTTTTGCTGCGTTAGCTAAAGGTGAGGATGCTAATCATGTCTTTTCAATATTTAAAAATTATTTTTTAAATTGTGATTCAGTGACTGTAAGAGATTTATTTGATTTCTTATTTGATTTTTTAAAGAAAAATTATAGAAATGAATATGTATACAAAACTGCAGTTATTAATAAAATTGTTTTTGGACGACATAGTCCTAAGACAAGTTCGTCATCAATCGAATTGCCAATTAATAACTCCATAGTTGATGTGGCTATATTTAATGGTTTTTCTACAGCTTATGAAATTAAGACTGAATATGATTCACCCAAAAGACTAATAACTCAAGCTGTAGATTACCTTGATGTTTTTGATAAGGTTTATATTGTTACTCATCCACGATTTGCTGAGAAATATGAATCATTAGAAATACCTTATGTAGGAGTTATTTCATTAAATAATAATGGCAGTCTTAGTGTGGTTAAAGAGGCTGAAATAAACAGCCATAACCTAAAATTAGATAAAATGTTTAATGTTCTAAGGAAAAGTGAATATATTAATATAGTTGAGGATTATACATCGACTAAATTGTGTATGCCAAATGGAATTGTTTATAACTATTGTAAGGATATATATCTTGAAATGCAGCCTGAATTAGCAAGTGAATATTTTTTAAATGCTATGAAAAAAAGGACTGCAGATAAAGATTTTGTTGATTATTTGTACTCTCTTCCCGCATGCTTACGCGTTTTGGGATATGCAACACCATTATCAAAAAAACAGAAAGATTATGTTATTGAATTAATGAATTCAGAAATTAAATTCTGTTAATTTTTCAAAGGAGTTGTTGTATATGTACAGCCCATATTTTTATGCAAGAAATACCGAGCTCTTATGTTTAAGAGATATTGTAAATAAACAGGTGAATACTTCAGGGCTCATGCCTATTTTAGAGCCTGTTAACGCTGATATTGCTAGTTTAGTAACTTGCCTAAATGCTTGGAATAGTGACCTAATAGTCATTCTGAATCCTTATCAAAATGATTATTCCTTATATGAAAATGTAACTAATCTTAATAATCAGCTATCAAATATTTTTTCAACAAAGCCAAATCTGATTATGGGGTGCTTAGTTAGTTCAAGAATTAACTTTCAAAGCATAAATACTTGGGTATCAGGAGTTACCAGCAGTAGAATAGCTTTGCTATATGATAACCCAGCATTAAGTGATGCAGAGATACAATCTTTAGCTAATAATCCAGCTATTCATTACCATGTTATTTTAAATGGTAGAATGTTACCTAACCAACTAGCATTACTACCAATGAATAAAGTTATTGTAATTAATGATAATTTTATCAAATTGGCAAGAAATGCTGATTACAGTGGAGTGGAGTTTTTTACTAACAGTCATGGTTTTGTTGGTGTGAATTATTTAGGTTTTGGTGATTATACAATCACAGGCAGCGTTCTTGATTTATCTGGTGGTCCCGCTTCTGCAGTGGCATCTCATTTAATCTTTAAAGATATTCAAAGTAATCATATTTGGATTAGACATTTTGTATCTACTAACACACAAAGAAATAGTTCAAGTATTGCAAATAAATTTTTAGATGTTTCCGACCAGATTACAAATTTTGTACCGCAGAATGTTAACCAGTATGGAAATAATATTGGACTAGATTATTATTATAATTGTACTAGATCAAGGCATTCACCTGGTTTGGGTAAAAATAAACAATATCAAATTTCACACCACATATGTTTTATGTTAGACGTTGTAAATAGAAGAATATAAGTAGCTAGAGTACCACTTTATCATTGTTCTTCGCCCTTTGATGTATTGCGCATGATTGTAAGTTCCTCGAATAGAGTTCTTATCAACATGCGCAAGCTGCATTTCGATCCACGCACTATCAAAACCTTTCTCATGCAAAATTGTGCTCATCATATGTCGGAATCCGTGACCGGTTAATCTGCCGTGGTAGCCAATCATCTTGATGACTTTATTTATAGTCGCCTCGCTCATTGGCTTACGTACATCATTGCGACCAGGAAAAACCAGTGTGTAATTGTCAGAGATAACTTTCAGTTCTTTCAGTATATCGATCGCTTGCGTGGATAGAGGAACCAAATGGGGGCGGCGTTTTTTCATGCGTTCTTTTGGTATTTCCCATAGTGCATTATCGAGATCGAACTCATTCCACTCTGCTGCCCGTAGTTCAATAGTTCTTACTCCTGTCAGCATCAGCAGCTGTGTGGCGTACTTCGATAATTGGCTTCCCTGATAGTTTTCTAAAGCAGCCACAAATTCGGGAATCTCAGCAGCTGTTAAGAACGGGAAGTGATTCGCTTGTGGCTTATTTAGTGCACTGGCCAGATCAGGGGCTGGATTGTGGAGTGCTCGCCCAGTAACAACGGCATAGCGGAAAATCTCACCACAGCGGCGGCGAATTTTACTTGCTTGTTCTAGTGCTCCTCGTTTTTCTATTTTTTGCAGCACAGTAAGCAGCTCAAGCGGCTTGATTTGGTCAATAGGGCGCTGACCAAGATAAGGAAATACATCTTTGCTAAGGCAGTTTAAAACCTCTTTAGCGTAGTTTTCTGACCATGTAGCTTGCTTTGATGAATGCCATTCACAAGAGATTGCTTCAAAAGTATTTTCCAGAGAATACCTTAAAGCCACCTTATCAGCTTTTCTGGCATCGCTAGGGTTAATCTCTTGTGCTACTTGTGCGCGAGCTTCATTACGCTTGGTTCTAGCTTCAGTTAAAGACACATCACCATAGGTGCCAAATGAAATCATTTTGGGCTTACCAGCGAAGCGATAGCGGAAACGCCACCCCTTAGAGCCATTGGTATCGATCAGCAATGACAAACCGTTCCCATCATTCAGAGTGTAGGGCTTATTTTGAGGTTTGGCGGTTCTAATCTTGGCGTCAGTCAGTAGCATAATGTGTATAGAAAATAATTCGAACTCAACATATACACAATGCTATACGCAAGAGCGTATAGATTTCAGTAGAAAGAATGAGGCTTTCTTAGACTATGATCCAATTTTATTGTTTGAATTTAAAGGAGTAATGGACTTCGTGAGATGGTTTGAGAACTCAGAATGGTGTCCCCTGCAGGAATCGAACCTGCAACTAGCCCTTAGGAGGGGCTCGTTATATCCATTTAACTAAGAGGACAACGGCGGCTATTATACGCATTTTTATCAATAGGATAAGAACTAATCTTGCTGATTGCTCGTTTTATCGGCGTTAATGTTTGTTTGCTGGGAAAACATACCGATTTTGCGGGTGTGCAGACCAGAGTATCTACCGACACGCCGTGTCTGTCGTGATTACGTCGTCTTAAGAAGATGTGCGTAACTTTTGACCTAGGGTAAAGAAAAGTGAGCCACTATTATTCATAATGCCCTGTTAAATAACAAAAAAATCATTAGATTAATTTATTGAACGTTGACGTGAGTTAGGTGGCCTATGGATAGCGCTATATCATTCTTACATACCGCTTTGTGTAGCAGTGCCCAAATTGAGAAGTCAATGCAGGCGTGTATTCATGCCATTCCGGAAGATTTTAGCTGTGATGGTATTTTTCTGAATTATTACCGACACGATATTCGTAGTATACAGTTTATTGCATTGTCTTCTCATAAAGCGGCGCGGCTTAAGCGTGATTTGATTCCAATACCCGAGTATATTGCCGAGCAGTTTGAGAAAAATCAGAATATTGAAATCCAACTCATTAATGATCTAAAACAGGATTTATTAACTGAATATGTCGTAGGAAGGGGATTTAGAAATATTAAGTCAATTATTCTTATGAGGATGTCGTTAGATGGTATTCGTTTAGGGGCCGTTGGTTTTTTTAGTTATCAGCCTCAAGCTTATGCTACTGAGCATGTGGCCTTGATTGAGGCTGTTCGTGGTGAGTTTTCGCTACTTTCATTTATTACTCTTTTGCAGCATAACCTTTTAGAGCCACGAGCTAAATATTCAGTTGCTCCCTCTTGCATGCCTTCAACGTTTTCACATAGCGATGAGCGGTTCATCGTTAGTCCAAACAATGTCGAATTATCGAAGTTTTATTCATCATTGAAAATACTGGCATGTAGTCAATCACCCATTTTGATTTTTGGAGAACATGGCGTAGGGAAAAAAAGTATTGCTTCATACATACGTGAAGTCGCCGATGAAAAAGGGGTCTATGGTATTCTAGATGTGAGAAATCATCAGTTAATCTATATATCATCAACCGATAACACAAAAGAATGCATCGATATTGATTGGGAAGATATGCCAGACATTAAGTATTTTTTGCCATTACATGGTGGAACCTTACTGGTCTATGAATTATTTTCTCTACCGAAGCGTTGGCAAATGATGGTGTTGGAGTTGATGAGTCGTTATCCCGGGGTTTGTCATGTTAAGACCATCTCTATTCAAACTGAGCGATACAGCGAAGTATTACATCATAATTATTTGTCCAGCCAGTATCATCACCATATTCTCTGCTTAGAAATCACGCTTCCTCCTTTACGATATCGACATCAAGACATCCCGTTACTGCTAACGCACTATCTGTCATTGAAGCTAACTCACCACGGTGCAAATAAAATTCCGATATTTAGTCCAGAAACGAAAAAAATGCTATGGGACTATCAATGGCCTGGGAATATTAGCGAGCTAATTCATGTGATTGAGAATTCAAGCATCTCATTTCCCGGTGGGGAGTTGATATGCGATTTACCTAAAATAAAAGCGCAGGGGGGGCTTTTACCTCTAGAGGATGCGATGCGTGAGCATATTATAAAGGCGCTACGCCAAGCCAATGGGAAAATATCAGGTAAAAATGGCGCGGCGCAGATCCTAGGGATTAATAGTAATACGCTGTATAGCAAGATAAAAAAGCTAAGGATCTCAGCTCGATAAAACTAATTTGAGGGAAATAAAAAGTCAAAGAGCGAACTCTTTGACTTTTTTAATGCTTAAAATCAGCACTGCTGTTCGGGTTATTTCATCTTTTTACTACGATGAAAACCATCAATCATTCCTTTAATCAATGCACCTAATGAATCGCCAGTGGTACAAAGGTAAAGGTGAACTATCACAAACATCAGCATGATTAATGCAAGTGCATAATGCAGGTAGGCAATAATCTGTTTTCCTGGCCAACCGAATATCTTAGTCGGTGAGTACTCAGGGAAAAGCATCAACAGCCCGCTGACAATGAGCAACGGTACCAGCGCAAACATAATGCCTATGTAGCCAAGCTGCTGCAGGATATTAAATTTGCTCTGCTGACTTGGATGCTCAGGATGTGGTTCGCCTCGGAAAATACCGATGAGGTAATAGCGAGTTTGTCGGTAAAGCCTAGCTGAAATTCCCCGCCAACGAACGAGATAATGGTGACCGTTACCTGAAAGAGCCGCAATGATGAATAAGACCCAAATAGCACAGAGTGTGAGCCCTGCAATATTGTGAATATTTACCCATGTAGCGAATCGTTGAGTCACAAAATGCAAGGCGATACCGCTGACGAGCAGCGTGATACAGCACAGTGCATTAAGCCAATGCCAACATCTGACTAATAAAGTATAAAGATATATTTTATCTTCACTGGCATTTTCATGTGAGCGCTTCAACAGTTTCCTGCCGATAACTCGACCAAGGCCATGGCAGATCAATAAACCAATGAATGTCACCAGTGCATAAAGGTAAAGTTTATCCCAATGATTGCTGCCATTACTGCCGATCATATAAGTATTACAAAAGAGTGTACCTTTAACCGTTTGTACCTGTTCCGTTTTTTCACCCGTTACAGGTAGGTTTGCCAGTTTCTTCTGTAATTGGCTGTCATCAAATAATCCTTTCCCTAATAAGCTCCCAGGCGTTGAGGGAAACAGCGCGATATCTGTTTTTTGCCTTTGGATGAGTAGGGCAGAATTGCTGTGGCATTGTTCGCAGGTGACGGCTTGAGATGCCGGTAAGATTTTGTGCAAGGTTTCATCATTCGCCGCAACGTGGCAATCGATGCAGCGTAAGCTAGCCAAATGCTGTTCTGAGTAGGGCAGCATTTTATGCGCCAAATCCTGTTTTGTTGCAGATTTGCCTTTGGCGAGCTGTGAATAAACGCCAGCTCTTGAGTGACAGTTTATGCACGTCTGATTGCTTTTGGCTATTTGCGTTTTACTCGGATGAGAGATAACTCCGCTGCTCATGGTATGTGCATCATGGCATGCCGTGCAGGTGAATTGTCCTTGCTCTATTTTTTGTTGGTGCACGCTCGCATTTTCGGCGGTGATGGTGTCGTGCAGCATTACCGCATGGCAGCCCTCACAGCGTGTATTTTGCTGCGGCGCCAATTGGTGTGGCGTAGCATCAAAACCTTGGCTGTTTGGTGCGCTTTGATGGCAGGCAATACAGGGTAATCCACCATGAACACTTTCTTGATAATCCTCGGCAGAGAGCTGTAACTTATCGTGTGCTTTAGATGTCACGATGCTGTGAATATCAGTATCGGAATGGCAGCTTAAGCATGACTGATTCTGCTGGCTGGCGGTGACGGAAAGCGCGGGTGGGGCGGCCCAAGCATATACTTGTGAAAGTAAGAGTATCGCAAAAAGCAGACCGCGCTTTATCTGGTGTTTCATAGATAAATTAGTCATAGCGATCCCTTAAGGTTTCATGTTGGGATATTTAAAGAGATGGCAGTTATTACAATAGATCTCTGAAGGTTTGTGCTCGTTATGGCACATGGTACAAGAAGCATCTTTGCCATAGTGAATTGAGTTGTGCGGGTTGGGCTCCGCATTTTTGTCTTTTGGATCAGGTAGCGTTAGTGCCGCCACCTGATCGCGTGAACCATGACAATTCAGACAATTGCTGTCATTCGGCGAAGATACCGGCGTTTTAGTGCCGTGACATAGCTGACATGAATTATCTTTTCCCATGGCCTCTAGCGTTTGGTGATAGGGCTTGGCGTGCATGCTATTTAGCTTGTCATGGTATAGGGCTTCATTGTTGGCAGTGTTGTCGGCAGCGGCACAGTTCAGACTCAAGCAACTGATAACCATCACTAAAAAAAATAAAAGTTGTTTTGTCATCTCAGGCATCCTTGTCTGTGGCGGGGAAATCATCGCAGGGTTCTGCGGCACCTACGCTGGCGCCGGCAATGCGGCCATAAACCAAACAGTCGGCGACGGCACAACTTCCTAATCGACTTCCTCCGTGGGAGCCAGCAGTCGCTTCGCCTGCTGCATACAGCCCAGGAATCGGGGTACTATCAGCAGCGTTTAAAACCTCTGCTTTGACGTTAATTTTTACGCCTCCCATCACATAATGGACTTTCGGCCAAACTCGAACAGCAACAAATGGGCCCTTATCTAGCGGAACGGCACGGCTGACATCTTTATGCATGCGGTCACCTCCTTTACGGGCAACAGCCGCGTTGTATTCATCCACTTCTGACTTTAACGTGGCGTAGGGCATGCCAAAGTGATCGGCTAATTGCTGTAGGGTATCGAATTGCCAAGCCACCTTATAATGCAGTGCATGGGTTAAACTTTGAGCCTGTTTCGCGCCATCGAGCGTGGTAAAGCAGATGGGGTAAAGAGGATTACCGTCCTGATCAACCTGTGCCAGAATGCCGTCTTCGCGCTCTTTACGGTCGGCCAATTCATTGGTAAAGCGCTTTGCTGTCCGTGGGTTGACCATAATGCCGTTAGGAAAGCCGGAGATGGTGTTGAACTGAGAAACATAGCCGAAGCCTTTTTCATCGGGAGATGACCAAGGGCCAAGCTGGATCAGATCAAGTTGCACGGGAATAGCGCCGATACGTAACATTTGTACTAGGCACTCTGAGGTGGCTCCTGGATGATTGGTTGAGTCAACTTTTTCATCTAGCCGAGGGTTTTGCATTTTTCTGAAGCGGAGATCGTTGGAGAATCCCCCAGAACACATTACGACGCCGTAGCGAGCGCCGTAATGGCGAATTTCACCGCTGGTTTCGTCAGGAAAGCGGTAGCCATCACGAACCGAAATACCGATCACGCGGCCTTGTGCATTTTGGTCAAAACCTAGCAGTTTGCAGCGAGTACGGAACATGACTCCCAGTCTCATCGCTGAATTTTTCAATGGCATGACAATTCCGGCGCCAGAACTTTCGACCGTTTGTAGTGTGCGGGGTACGGAGTGCCCGCCAAAATGTTGCACAAACGGTTTATAGACCACCCCATGTTTCAATGTAAATTCATAGGCGGCAGTTGTGTTATTGACCAGAATAGTTAACTGCTCTTTGTCGTTGAGACCTCGACCTGCTTTTAACATGTCTTTGTACATCAGTTCAGGCGAGTCAACGATGCCCTCTTTTTGCTGCAGAGGCGAGTTTGCTACCGCGACAGCTCCACCGTTAATCGTTGAGTTTCCACCACAAACGGGCATTTTATCGATGACTAATACGCTGCGGCCGAGATTGACAGCCTCAAGCGCGGCGGCTAACCCGGCAAAACCACTTCCGACTACAATGACGTCATAAACTCGGTGATAGCGAATAGCGTTGTCGTTGCTACATGAGGCGGCGCTGACCGAACCGGAAAAGGCCGCAAAAGCGGCCCCAGTCGTCAACAACGTCCCTTTGGTAATAAAATTACGACGAGAGTTATTGATTTTGTTATTCATTGTGCCCCTCACGAATCAACGGTAGTGCAGGGTACTGTTGCAGGAGTTTGGCTGAATTCTCGATGTCATCGCTGAAGATGCGATCTTTATCGACGAACTTCACTTTTTCACGATAGCTGCTGTAGAGCTTACCTGTCTGCTCGCCCAGCGTGATGTCAGGATTTTTATGTTTACGCAGGTCGATTGCTTGACTCGCATGTAACAGCTCAAGGCCATAGATGTAGCGCATGTCATCGGCAATTTTGGTCAGTCGAGTGGAGGCCTGTAAATTATTGGTGTAGGTATCTTCAATGCTGCCAGCCATAGGTTGGCCATCGAGCGATACTGGATTCACCAGCGAACGGATATCCGCGAGCATAGCAACCTGCGGCTTTTGAATTGCACCGAAAGCGTGTCCATTATTTTCCTCACCCGCGAGGAATCGGCTTAGACCGGTGAAGTGATCGTCGGAAAGATGTAGGGTTCTTTGTACGCTGTTATGTGCCAAGTGACCCATGGCGACGGATAGGTTTTGAATGGCCAGCGTCAGCGGGAGTGGTTCGAAATTCGACGTTGGGAAGATCGCACCATTCACTTTGCCATCGTGGACGTAGTACTGCGCAACCTGGCTATTCTCTATTAACGATTTATCGGCGTTGACGATCACCGCAGGGTTATCGTCTGAGCTGTTCATCTGAATCGACAGCATTTGATAAGCTTCAGCCCACTCTTTATGTGCCTCATTGAGAACAAACACCGTGGTTCGGTAGGAGAGTGGATCTTGTAATGCTCGCCCATCCTGATGTTGCCAGAGATAAGAACCTTTCAGCACCTCACGCATCACTTTGGCTGTATCCTGGACGCCAGGGAATGGACGAACGCTAAGGCTTTGTGGCAGGAATGGCGCAACGTTGCCATTCAGACCTTCGAGTGATAATCCAAATACCTCAGGGGTGACATTAATTATTTGTTTAGCGGCGAGCAGCGCTTGTGCTGAGTATGCTGCGGAGATCGCGTTGGTCGATAAAATAGAGAGGGCATCTTTACCGATAGGATCGAGTTTTGTGATCCCTGCTGCCTGTAATGCGCTGGCCGCATCCTGTTCATGACCATTTACGTGAACTTTCCACTCTCCCATCATGACATCGCCGATATGGGAGGCCAGAGTGATATCGGCTTCCCCAACGGAGCCTTGTGAAGGCACGACGGGCGTAATATGGTTATTGAGCAGTTGTTGGTATAGGGTCGCTACCTGTGGCTGAGCACCGGTTCTGCCTACGAGTAACGTATTGAGTCGGATAACCATCGCCATGCGCACAAGTTCATCGGGCATCGCTGGGCCAATACCCGCGCCATGAGCTCGAAGCGCGTTAACGTTGAAGGCTTTTGATGCGGCAATGGCTTCTGGTGTGAGTTTTCCGTGGGCATCAAACAGGGATTTATCCTTATTCAACCCCACGCCGACGGTTAAACCATAGACGGGGATCCCTTTGCTGGCTGCCGTCATTAAGAGCTGATTGGCTTCTTCAACCTTTTTCATTGCCGCGGGGGCGATGTGAACCTCTTTGTTTGAATAAGCAATTTCCCATGCATCTTCCAGCGTGAGTGAATGCCCATCCAACGTTATCCCTGATGTGGCCGACCAAACGGTCGGTGAAAGAAACAAACCTGCCAACGTAAGTGCTAATACCGTTTTTTTCATCATAATTCTCCTGTTTGAATAGCAAAATCATAAGGGGCAACCACAGGAGAAAAGTTTGAATTGTGCTCAGCATTTTTTGTGCCGATTTTTGAAATATCAAGAATCGATATAAAAATTGACGTATGCCAGATTTAATCTTCGCTGGGATGATAGATGTATATCCCCGTCATACTTCAAGTTGCATGTGCGTGGTTCACCCGAGTAATCACTCACTTGTCGCCCTTCTGCAACTTGAATTATTGGAGGGATAGACGCGACTCATAGGCGATGGGTCAGTTATTGATTTGAACCACAATTTTACCTCCATGTAGGTAGGCATCACTCGTGTTACGGGGTACGAGCAGCTATAGGCTTATGATATGATGCGTTACCCCGATGATAGGAATGGTTTCTTCGATGTTGAATATCTCCCTTTTAGCCTGTAGCCGTGACGAGCGTGTGCTGTTTAGCCAGCTCAGTTTTCAGGTGGAAGCGGGCGAAATGGTACAAATAGAAGGCCCTAACGGAGCTGGCAAAACGACCCTGCTTCGGATGATTGCCGGTTTGTCCCAGCCTGACCGCGGTGATATTCAGTGGCAGCAAAAATCTATTCGTAAACAGCGTGAAGAGTACCAACAGCAGATGATTTACCTTGGCCATCAGGCCGGTGTGAAATCGGTGCTGACGCCTTTTGAAAACCTCGCGTTTTATCAAGCGGTACAGGGTGAACATAACCAAGATGCCATTTGGGATGCTTTGGCTCAGGTTGATTTAATTGGCTATGAAGATGTGCCAGTCGCTCAGCTCTCTGCGGGACAGCAACGGCGAGTGGCATTAGCGCGACTGTGGTTGAGTAAGGCAACACTATGGATCTTGGATGAGCCGCTAACCGCGATTGATAAGTCTGGGGTAGCGAAGCTGATCGCATTATTCGAGAAACATACGCAGGCGGGAGGCATTATTTTGCTGACGACCCATCAGGATCTGGATTATCGCATGCGTAAGCTGCGTTTGAGCGGCGAGGAAGTTTCGCGATGATCGGAACCATACTGCGACGTGAGTTAAAAATTGCCTTTCGCAACGGCGCTGAAATTATTAATCCGCTGTGGTTCTTTTTAATCGTGATCACGCTGTTCCCTCTCAGCATCGGCCCCGAGCCGCAGTTGCTTGCGCGCATTGCGCCTGGTGTTGTGTGGGTGGCTGCATTGTTAGCGGCGCTTTTGTCTTTGGAGCGTCTGTTTAAAGATGATTATCTGGACGGCACGCTAGAACAACTCATGTTAACGCCGTCGCCGTTAGCATTAACGGTGTTAGCGAAGGTATTTGCTCATTGGTTAGTGACCGGCCTGCCACTGCTGATCTTGTCTCCGTTGGTCGCGCTTTTGCTTTCTTTCGATTTTGCGACGTGGTGGGCAGTGGCTTTAACCCTTCTGTTGGGAACGCCAACGCTCAGTTTTATTGGTTCGATAGGTGTCGCACTCACGGTGGGGTTACGCAAGGGTGGAGTATTACTCAGTCTGCTGGTGCTTCCTCTCTATATTCCTATTTTAATTTTTGCGACCTCTGCGATTGATGCGGCCTCGATGGGTATGCCTATTGGTGGATATCTCGCTATCTTAGGCGCGATGCTAGCGGGAAGCGTTACACTTTCACCGTTTGCAGCAGCGGCAGCGCTCCGTGTCAGCGTGCAGTAACTTGTTCGATGAAACCGAATTCAACGATTTGAAAAACCGTTTTGTTTGTCAGCGATAATATCGCTCAGACTAATAGGTCAATAATAAGTAACACCGTATAAGATAGATTGTCTGAAAAGAGCCTGCAGGTAGTACAAGACAGCGCCTTTTTATGGGGTTTCGACATCAAAGTCGAAACAGTGACTTTTCGTTTTGTGAGCATAAATCTCAATGTGGAAATGGCTTCATCAGCTTGCTAAGCCTGAACGGCTTTATCATCTGTGCGGTAAGTTTGTGCCATGGCTAGGATTAGCTGGGGCGGCGTGTCTATTGATTGGCTGGATCTGGGGCTTTGGGTTCGCACCGTCCGACTATCAACAGGGCAATAGCTATCGCATTATGTACATCCATGTTCCAGCGGCTATTTGGTCGATGGGGATTTATGCTTCCATGGCAATAGCGGCGTTTATCGGCTTAGTTTGGCAGATGAAAATGTCCGATCTTGTGAGTGCTGCAATGGCACCTGTAGGCGCGGTTTTCACCTTTATTGCGCTCGCAACGGGCTCTGCTTGGGGCAAGCCAATGTGGGGAACGTGGTGGGTTTGGGATGCGCGCTTAACTTCTGAGCTCGTGTTGCTGTTCCTGTATCTGGGCGCTATCGCATTGTACAACGCGTTTGAGGATCGCCGCACCGCAGGTCGTGCAGCAGGCATTTTGGTGCTGGTTGGCGTGGTAAATCTGCCGATTATTCATTTCTCCGTTGAGTGGTGGAATACCCTGCATCAAGGGTCTACCAACATGCAAAACACCATTGACCCAAGCATGCGCTATCCGTTGCGTTGGGCTATCTTCGGTTATCTTTTCTTCTTTATAACCCTGACGTTAATGCGTTTGCGTAATCTGATCTTAATGCAGGAGCGCCGCCGTCCGTGGGTGAATGCGTTAGTGAATACTCGCCAGAATAATCAGCACAAGGAGCGTTCCTGATGACCCCCGCATTTTCATCGTGGCAGGACTTCTTTGCCATGGGCGGTTATGCGTTTTACGTATGGCTGTCCGTTGCCGCAACCCTCATTCCTTTACTGTTGCTGGTATGCCATACCCGCTGGCAACGTCGACAAATTTTGACGGAGATTCGTCGTCATCAGGCGCGCGAGCAACGTATTAAACAAGCGCAAGGTCAACAACGCGCTTCGTCAGTTTCACAAGGAGAGCAGTCTTTATGAATCCACGTCGCAAGAGCCGCTTGTATCTGGCCATTGTTGTCTTACTTGGCCTCGGTGTGACAATAACTCTGGTTCTTTACGCATTGCGCTCCAACATTGACCTATTTTATACCCCAACAGAAATTTTGCAGGGTAAAGGCGAGAATCATGAAAAACCTGAAGTGGGTCAGCGCTTACGTATTGGCGGCATGGTAATGCCGGGTTCGGTGAAACGCGATCAGCAAAGCCTGAAGGTGTCATTCAAAATCTACGATGCTCACGGCGCTATCGGTGTGACCTACGAAGGCATTCTGCCTGATCTGTTCCGTGAAGGGCAGGGCGTAGTGGCACAAGGCGTCATGGGCGAAAATAACGTGGTGCACGCCAAAGAAGTTCTGGCAAAACATGATGAAAAATATACGCCCCCAGAGGTAAAAGAAGCGATGGAGCAAAACCATAATCGCCCAGCAGACGCCTACCAACAAAACGGCGGTAGTTCTGATGCGGGGAGCCCGCAGCCATGATCCCTGAAATTGGTAACTTCCTACTGGCGCTTTCTCTCGCGCTGTCCGTGTTGCTGAGCATTTATCCGCTTTGGGGCGCAGCTAGACAAGATGTGCGCATGATGTCGTCGGCACGACCGTTGACCTACGGACTGTTCTTCAGCATTGCAGTTTCTTTTGGCTGTTTGGTGTATGCCTTTATCACTAACGATTTTACTGTTTCTTATGTAGCAGCGAACTCCAATACGCAACTACCGGTTTATTTCCGTATTGCGGCCACGTGGGGCGCGCATGAAGGATCGCTGCTGCTTTGGGTTCTGCTACTCAGTTGTTGGACGCTTGCCGTTGCGCTGTTTAGCCGTAGCATGCCACAAGATTCCGTGGCGCGAGTGTTGTCGGTGATGGGGATGATTAACGTAGGCTTCCTGCTATTCATCATTCTTACTTCGAATCCGTTTACTCGCACCCTACCGAATTTCCCGATTGACGGCAGCGATTTGAATCCGCTGTTGCAGGATATCGGTTTGATTTTCCATCCACCGTTGCTGTATATGGGCTACGTTGGATTCTCGGTCGCTTTTGCCTTCTCGATTGCCTCGCTGATGGCGGGGCGCTTAGATACCGCATGGGCACGCTGGTCACGTCCTTGGACAACGGCAGCATGGGTATTCCTTACCATGGGGATCGTTTTAGGTTCTGCTTGGGCCTATTACGAACTCGGTTGGGGCGGCTGGTGGTTCTGGGACCCGGTAGAAAATGCCTCCTTTATGCCTTGGCTGGCGGGTACGGCGTTGTTGCATTCACTGGCGGTTACTGAAAAGCGTGGCACTTTCAAAGCGTGGACAGTTCTCCTCGCCATTACTGCATTCTCTCTGTGTTTGCTAGGAACGTTTTTGGTGCGCTCGGGGGTCTTGGTATCCGTGCACTCGTTTGCCTCCGATCCGGCGCGCGGAATGTTCATTTTGGCGTATTTGGTGATCGTGATCGGTGGCTCTTTACTGTTGTATGCCGTGAAGGGTGCACAGGTACGTAGTCGCACTCAACATGAAGTGTTTTCACGTGAAACCTTCTTGCTGGGTAATAACGTGTTGCTGGTTGCCGCAATGTTAGTGGTGTTATTGGGCACGTTATTGCCGTTGGTACATAAGCAGCTTGGCTTGGGCAGTATTTCGATTGGTGAACCTTTCTTCAATTCAATGTTCACTTGGCTGATGGCGCCGTTTGCATTACTGCTCGGGGTTGGTCCTCTGGTGCGCTGGCGTCGTGATGAGCCGGCAAAATTCTGGAAGCGCCTGCTGATGGCAATGATTGTCACCGTGATCCTTTCCGTCGTATTGCCGTGGTTGATGCAGGATCGCGTTGAAGGCATGACGGTTGTGGGTCTGTTGATGGCGTTCTGGGTCGTTATCCTGACGTTGATGGAACTGCACGAGCGTGCGACACATCGTTATGGCTTCTGGAAAGGTCTTACCAAACTGCCACGTAGTCATTGGGGTATGGTGTTAGGCCATCTTGGTGTCGCGGTGACGGTGATTGGTATCGCGTTTAGCCAAAGCTATAGCATCGAACGCGATGTCCGAATGAAGTCGGGAGATAGCGTAGATATTCACAATTATCACTTTGTATTCCGCGACGTTCACGATATTAAAGGCCCTAACTATACTGGCGGCGTAGGAATTATTGACGTTACTCGCGATGGAAAACCAGAAGCGACGCTACGGGCTGAAAAACGCTATTACGCTACTGCGCGCAGCATGATGACGGAGGCTGCCATTGACGGCGGTTTAACACGCGATTTATACGCGGCGCTGGGCGAAGAACTGGATGACGGCGCATGGGCGGTTCGCCTGTACTACAAACCTTTTGTACGTTGGATTTGGTACGGCGGTGTGTTAATGGCGATTGGCGGTGTGCTTTGCATTCTCGACCCACGCTATCGTTCACGTCGTAAGGAAGAGCGCGAACAAGAAAAACTGGAGAAAACAGCATGAATCGTAAGCTGCTCTTTATCCCGTTAGTTTTATTTATGTTGCTGGTGCTGGCGTTTGTGATCCAGCTTCAGCGTAATGCCGGCGGTGAAGATCCCACCATGTTGGAGTCGGCGCTGATTGGTAAACCGGTTCCCGAGTTTAAGCTGGAGTCTCTGGATAAGCCGGGTAAAACCTTCGATCAGAGTGTATTGCACGAAGGTAAACCGATGTTGCTCAACGTGTGGGCGACCTGGTGTCCGACCTGCTACGCCGAACATCAGTATCTCAATAAGCTGGCGGCGAAAGGGATACGCGTGGTGGGGTTAAACTATAAGGATGACCGCCAAAAAGCCGTGAAATGGCTCAATGATTTGGGCAATCCCTATGCGCTGAGTCTTTACGACGGCGACGGCATGCTGGGACTTGATCTTGGTGTATATGGCGCGCCTGAGACTTTCCTGATCGATGGCAATGGGATCATCCGTTATCGTCATGCGGGAGATCTTAACGATCGCGTTTGGCAACAGGAAATCGAACCTTTATACCGCCAATATGAAGGAGCTAAATAATGCGAGCAATAAGATTAGCCAGCATGTTGATCGGCGTTATGCTCTCCGTTAGCGCTTGGGCGGCGATTGATACTTATAGTTTTAAAAGCGTGGAGCAAGAACAGCAATACCGCGAATTAACTGAGCAGTTGCGCTGCCCGAAATGTCAGAACAACAGCATTGCGGATTCCAATGCAATCATTGCTGCAGACATGCGCCAGAAAGTGTATGAGCTGATGGAAAAAGGCTACACCAACAAGCAGATTACTGAATATATGGTGGCCCGCTACGGTAATTTTGTGACCTATGAGCCACCGTTAACTGCCGCGACCGTGATTCTTTGGGCTGGCCCTGCATTGTTTGTCCTGCTGGGGGCCATCGTAGTGATTACACGCGCTCGTCGCCGTCGCCCAGAGGAACCGGAGGTTTTAGGTGATACGCTAAGCGATGCTGAGAAACAACGATTAAAGCAGCTTCTTAACGACAGCGACAGGGAACATTGATAATGGCATTTTGGTTAATAGTTTTAGTGCTGCTGATCGCCGCCGCTGCGTTGCTGCTGGTTCCGGTGTTACGTCAGCCTCAGCGTGATTTACCAGAAGATCGCGATCGTTTAAACACACGTTTTTACCATCAGCGATTAAAAGAGTTGGAGCAAGACGAAGAGCAGGGTGTGGTTGCTGAGCGTCAGGCGATGATCGAAGAGCTTCAACAAAACCTGCTGTCTGATGTTCCTCATGCAGAAAAGGCCAAACCTGAGCCACTCAATCGCTGGGTGCTGCTGCCTGGCGTCGTCGTCCTCGTACTGATTTCAGTCGGTTTTTATTTGAAAACCGGCGGATTAGCTCAGGTTCAAGGCTGGAATTTAGTGATGAGTGAAATGCCTTCGCTGCGCGAGCGGGTCATGAATGAAGACAAGCAGCCGCTGACGATGGAAGAAATTGCTCGTTTAGGCTTAGGGTTGCGTACTGAGCTGCAAACCGATCCGCGTAATGTGGCCGATTGGGTTATGTTAGGCCGAATCGGTATGGCATTAAATAACGCGACGACCGCGACTCAGGCCTTCTCTCACGCCTACCAGTTGGCGCCGAATGAGCCTGAGGTTGCGCTGGGGTACGCGGAAGTGCTCACCCGTTCTAGCGATCCAGAAGATAATAAACAGGCAGCCGACATGCTGCGCGATATGATGGCGCGTAATCATGAAGACGTGCGGGTGCTGAGCCTGCTGGCATTTAATGCTTTCGAACAGGGCGATTATAAGAAGGCGATTGGTGCGTGGGAGATGATGTTGAAAACATTACCTGCCAACGATAGTCGTCGTGAAGTGCTAAAGCGCAGCATTGAACAAGCCAAAGTGCAGTCTGGTGAGGATAATAGCCTACTGAACGTCACCATTAATCTGTCGCCTGACGTTGAGCGCCAGCTACCGCCAACGGCGGTCTTGGTGGTTTCAGTTACTGATGGTGCAACACCAATACCTGTTGCGGTGAAGCAGCTGCCACTGGGTCATTTCCCTGTGACAGTTTCATTATCTGATGCCAATGCCATGATGCCAGAACGTTTACTGTCGGCGCAAAAACAGGTGAAAGTTCGTGCACGCATCTCTCGAGATGGTTTAGCCAATCCACAATCAGGTGACTGGTTCGGTGAAAGTGCGGTTATACCCTATAATAAAGAGAGTCAGATTAGCGTACAGATTGAACATCAAGTACCATAAATCGCCCATTGCAAAAACAGTCTTTGGGCATGAGTAAGATCAGAATAAAAATATGTGGATCGTTGACGGCGGGATAAGATTGACAGCCTGTCATCAGCGATCCCTTTTCATGGAGAAGGATATGAAACTTCGGCTGACAGGAGTGGCTCTGGCAAGCGTATTGCTGGTTGGGTGTGCTACAAATGCATCGGATTCAGTTCAAGGGCGTTCGGACCCGCTGGAAGGTTTTAACCGTGCGATGTTTAGCGTGAACTACAATTATCTGGATCCGTATTTGTTACGGCCTGTAGCCGTAGCTTGGCGTGACTATGTGCCTGTTCCTGCTCGCTCGGGGATTGCGAACTTCACGAGCAACCTTGAAGAACCTGCTAGCATGGTGAACAGTTTCCTTGAAGGTAATGTTTACGATGGATTTGTACACTTTAACCGTTTCTTCCTGAATACCATTCTCGGCATGGGTGGGTTCATGGACGTCGCATCAATGGCAAACCCTAAACTGGCGAAGCAGGAACCTCATCGTTTCGGTAGCACATTAGGTTACTACGATGTGCCATATGGCCCATACGTGGTGCTTCCGGGCTACGGCAGCGCGACCCCACGTCAGGACGGTGGCAATTATGTCGACTACGTCTATCCAGCGTTAAGCTGGCTGACCTTCTGGATGTCAGCAGGTAAATGGGCCATCGAAGGTATAGAGACTCGAGCACAGCTATTGGATTCCGATGGCTTGCTGAAGAATTCTTCAGATCCGTATCTCTTTATGCGCGAAGCGTATTTCCAGCGTAATGATTTCTTGGCAACCGGTGGTGAATTGGTTGCGCCAACCAATCCAAATGCCTCAGCGATTCAGGATGATTTGAAAGACATTGATTCAAACTGATGGATAGATCGTAAAGAAGCGCCTTAGGGCGCTTTTTTTACGTCTGAATAGATTGCCGCTGTTCTTAATGAAAAAGCGCCCCAAAAGAGTAATGCTGATCGTTTAAGAGATCGAGATACACGGGGCTAGCACACCGCGGGGCGCTCCGGCAGCTAAAGCTGCTACGACCCCATCGGTGTACTTCCCCTAAAATCGCGCTTAAGTGACCAGCATTACCCTAAAAGGGCGCTTTTAATGTCTACTCGTTTTAAAAATTAGAACGCGTAGTTGAAGTTAGCACCGTACAACCATGCCTTACCTACAGATTTGAACTCATACGGTCCTTCATTGATGGTAACTTTTGAACCATGCATGTAGGAAACACCGACGTCAACAGATGCATCTTTGTTGAATGCGTAACTGGTACCCGCACTGATCCAAGCACGATCCTGATCTGGGATAGAGATAGAGCGTGTGCCGGCAGGTACTGGGCTATCGTCAAAGGCAATACCGGTACGGAACGTCCAGTTGTCATCGTAGAAGTAGGTAGTACCAATCGCGATGCGGTAGGCATCTTTGAAGCCTTCATCTTTATAGAACAAGGTCTGACCGTTTGATCCCTTGGCTTTCAGCTCTTGGAACTGACTCCAACTGGTGTAGGCCATGCTGTAGTGGACAGCCCACTGTGGTGCCACTTTGTGGTAGCCAGAGATTTCCCACATTTCAGGCAGATTCAGCGTTAAAGAACCTGGTACGGTGGCTCCACCGGTGCCCATTGGTAAACCTTGGATACCGAACTGATTTGCTAATGCGTTCACGCTGGTTGGCAGGTCGCTACGATAGTCACCGTCGAAATCGATTTTAACTTCAGAGCGATAGGTCAGGCCAAAGCGGTTATTTTCATCCACTTCATACAGAATACCGGCGTTCCAGCCAAAGCCCCATTCGTCGCCTTTCAGATGTGAGATCTGTGTGTTGGCTGGGATCTGACCGACCATGCTGTTGTACGGAGGGGGAAGTTTGCTGCCAATAAGCAGTGGCAGGTCACCTGCATAGCGGTCAATCTTAGCTTTCGCATATACGGCATCAAAGCCTAAACCGAAGCTGAAGTGTTCATTCGCACGATAAGCTGCGCTGAGGTTTAAGTTCGCTGTGGTTAGGTCGGTAGTACCGCCCATAGAGCCAGCGGCGTAGTTATCGTTGAATTCAGTTGCCAAACCGTAGTTTGACGTTACAGATGCACCCACGGCCCACTGATCGTTGATGGGCTGCACGTAGTGGAAGTTAGGCACCCATGCCGTTGGAGCAATATTTTTAGCATTCAGGCTCTGACCGCTTGGAGAGCGTCCCGAGATGTCTACGTCTGGGTCGATAAATACGCCGCCGATGGAAATCGCTGGGCGATCGTACATGCTCAACAGCGCCGGGTTACGGCTCGCAGATGCCGGGGTATCAGCCATGGCACCTTCACCTGAATAGGCTCGGCCTAAGCCAGCGGCTGAGAACTCATTCAGCTGGAAACCAGCGGCATTGACGTTAGATGAAAGCAGTGCCACTGCTGCAGCTAATGCTGACTTAGTAAACAGGTTTTTCTGGCGCATGACCGAAACCTCATTATTGTGTGTTTTATTTAAACTATGTTACGTACTGTAACAATGAGCGCGGATTGTAGGGTCCGAGTTCGATCTGACAAATCAGACCAGTGAGCAGAGTATAGGTCTGACCTCTTGGTATGTTGCAAGAATGTTTATTAAATATTTCCAAAATGATTCAAAAAAAGAGATCCGTGTAACAAAAAACAACGGAACTAATAAAGAGCTGGTTACAAGTGCGGGGAAATAAACAGCAAATAATGTGATTTTGCTCACTAAGTGTCATTCCTATGGCATATCGCTAGTCTCTGTAGTGGGAGAGGAGTAAAATACCCACAGTTTTTATATTTTTTGAGCCAGATCATAATTGGCGATATAAAGTGGGGGTTATTCCCCGTCGAGGAGATGATTGAAATGACTGATGCTATTAAAAAGTGCAGTGCACAAGAAACGGCAGCTTGCTGCTGCGTTGATGTCGGCACCATCATGGATAACACCGACTGCACCGCATCCTATTGCAATGTTTTTGCTCAGGAAGCTGATGCGAAAGCTATGCTGGAACAACTGACACAAAAAGCGCGCGGCATCGAATCCGATCCTTGTGTTATCAAAAGCAATATCGTAAAAAAAGCGGAAGGCTATGAGTTGACCGTTGATTTCACTTTTGCTTGTGAAGCGGAAACCCTGATTTTTCAACTCGGCCTGCGTTAATCGCGGGTTAAACGAAAGTAATATTCTAAGCACGACTTCGGTCGTGCTTTTTTTATATTTAGCCAGCGCCCCTTCTTCATCACATAAATTCGATTTTATTGATTAATACATTCATTAAATATATCGATTCCGACATACCTTTTTCACTGACCCCCTCTTTCTCCCGCAAAGAAACCTGTTCCTGCTCTCAGTTTTTGCCTTTTCTTGTTTGCGAAATGTAAAAATTGAGTTAAGAATTTACGTCATCAGGTCAGACCTGTTTACTAAATGCCACGCGGGTATCGCGCTCCGTGGTCTTTACAATTCAGGGAATGGTTACATTTTTAATATTTTTATCGTATTGCGCAGGAGCTCAAAATGAGTCAGGCACTTCCTTTATCATCCCCGTTGGCTTTGACAACCCGTTCGGGTGATCGTATTGCCATTGTGCAGGGGCTGAGAACGCCGTTTGCCCGCCAAGCCACCGCATTTCATGGAATTCCGGCCGTAGAGTTAGGCAATATGGTGGTGAGTGAGCTGTTGGCTCGCAGTAATATTTCTCCTGACGTTATCGATCAGTTGGTTTTTGGTCAGGTTGTGCAGATGCCCGAAGCGCCGAATATTGCACGTGAAATCGTGTTAGGCACCGGAATGAGTATTCACACCGATGCCTACAGCGTATCGCGTGCCTGCGCTACCAGCTTTCAAGCGATCGCCAATGTGGCAGAGAGCATTATGGCTGGCTCAATTTCTGTCGGTATTGCCGGTGGTGCGGATTCTTCCTCAGTGCTGCCCATCGGCGTGAGCAAGGCTTTAGCGCGCACGCTGGTCGATGCCAATAAAGCCCGAACGTTGTCTCAGCGGCTCAAGTTGTTCAGTAAGCTGAAACTGCGTGATTTACTTCCTGTTCCTCCCGCGGTCGCTGAGTATTCAACCGGTTTGCGCATGGGGGATACTGCAGAGCAAATGGCGAAAAGCCACCATATTAGCCGAGAGGAACAAGATGCCTTGGCGCACCGTTCTCATACTTTGGCGGCCAAAGCATGGGAATCCGGCGTGCTGCGCGATGAAGTGATCACCGCCTATATTCCTCCGTACCAGCAGTCGCTGGATAAAGACAACAACGTGCGCGGCGATTCCACTTTAGCTTCCTATAGTAAGCTGAAACCTGCGTTTGATCGCCGCCACGGTAGCGTTACGGCGGCCAACAGTACTCCTTTAACCGACGGTGCCGCCGCAGTGCTGATGATGAGTGAGTCCCGCGCCCGTGAACTTGGGCTGACACCGCTAGGCTATCTGCGCAGTTTTGCTTTTTCTGCCATCGATGTTTGGGAGGACATGCTGCTCGGGCCATCATATGCAACGCCGCTGGCACTAGACCGCGCGGGGATCACGCTGCAGGATTTAACCTTAATCGATATGCATGAAGCTTTCGCATCGCAAACGCTGGCGAACCTGAAAATGTTTGCCAGCGATGAATTTGCGCGTGAAAAACTTGGGCGTGATCGCGCGATTGGTGAAGTCGACATGGATAAATTCAACGTTCTAGGCGGCTCAATTGCCTATGGGCACCCATTTGCTGCCACTGGCGCTCGTATGATTACCCAAACGTTGAATGAACTGCGTCGTCGCGGCGGTGGTCTTGGCCTAACCACGGCCTGCGCCGCGGGTGGCCTCGGCGCTGCCATGATCGTGGAGGTGGAGTAATGTCTGCACAAGAATACCCTCTCATGCAGGACGCTAAGCCAAGCGCCTTCCGCTTTAGCGTAGTGGATAACGACATTGGTCTTATCACCATCGATGTGCCGGATGAGCGCGTGAATACGTTGAAAGCCGAATTTGTTCAGCAGGTGGATGACGTTTTACAACAGGCGCAAAAACATAAGCTTCAGGGCTTGGTGATTATCTCGGGCAAACCTGATTCGTTTATTGCCGGTGCCGATATCACCATGCTTGATGCGTGCCAAAGCGAGCCGCAGGCACGCATGCTGGCACAGAAAGGGCAGGTTACGCTGGCGAAGATCGCCGCGCTGTCTATTCCCGTGGTTGCCGCCATTCATGGTGCCTGCCTAGGGGGCGGTTTAGAGCTCGCGTTAGCTTGCCACCGCCGAATCTGTTCTTTAGATGACAAAACTGCGCTGGGGCTACCCGAAGTACAGCTCGGCTTATTACCAGGATCGGGTGGCACTCAGCGGTTGCCACGTTTGATTGGTGCTTCACAGGCATTGGACTTGATGCTGACGGGGCGACATGTTCGCGCTAAACAGGCGCTGAAGATGGGGCTGGTAGATGATGCCGTTCCCGCCTCGATCCTGTTGGAAAGCGCGATTCAACTGGCGCGACAGGGCTGGCGCACGCGCCCTGAACTGCCAGTGATGGAGCGCTTGCTGAATGGCCCTCTGGGGCGTTCTCTGCTGTTTAACATCGTGCGTAAGAAAACCTTAGCGAAAACACAGGGCAACTATCCCGCGGCGGAAAAAATCATTCAGGTCGTACGTCAAGGCTTGGAGCACGGCAGCACCAGCGGCTACGAGGCAGAGGCTAAGGCCTTTGGGGAATTAGTGATGACGCCTGAGTCCGCCGCGCTGCGAAGTTTATTCTTTGCTTCTACTTCGCTGAAGAAAGAGGCGGGAGGCACTGCTAAGCCACAGGCTATACGCCACGTAGGCGTCTTGGGCGGCGGGCTGATGGGCGGAGGGATTGCCTGTGTGACAGCAATACGAGACGGTTTACCTGTGCGCATCAAAGATATTAGCGAGAAGGGGATTAGCCACGCGTTAAGCTACAGTTGGGATGCGTTGACCAAGCGGGTTCGCGCTCGTCGTATGCGCCCATCTGAGCGGCAAAAACAGATGCAACTGTTATCAGGTTGCACAGACTATAGCGGTTTTCATCAGATGGATGTGGTGATTGAGGCGGTGTTTGAGGATCTTAAACTCAAGCAGCAAATGGTGGCGGACGTTGAGCACTATTGTGCCCCGCATACGGTTTTCGCATCGAATACCTCTTCTTTACCTATTGCTCAAATCGCGGCGTTATCACAAAGACCAGAGCAGGTGATTGGTCTGCACTATTTTAGTCCAGTCGATAAAATGCCGTTGGTAGAAGTCATTCCGCATGCGGGAACCAGCGAAGTCACTATTGCTACTACGGTTGCTCTAGCACAAAAGCAGGGGAAAACGGCGATCGTCGTTGGCGATCGCGCCGGTTTCTATGTAAACCGTATTTTGGCCCCGTATATCAGTGAGGCGGCACGCTGTCTGTTAGAGGGCGAATCGATCAACGGCATCGATCAAGCGATGGTGAAAGGGGGATTCCCTATTGGACCATTTGCTCTGCTAGATGAAGTTGGGATCGACGTTGGTACGAAAATTATCCCTATTTTGGTGGCTGAATTAGGCGATCGATTTGCTGCTCCGCCGGCATTTGATGCGTTGATTCAGGATGACCGCAAAGGACGCAAGAATGGTCGAGGGTTCTATCTCTACAAGAACAAGGGCAAAAAAGGGAAAAAAGAGGTGGATGTATCGGTTTACCCATTGTTGCGAGTGACGCCAAAACCGCAAATGAATGAAAAAGAAATTTTCCAGCGTTGCGTCATGCTGATGCTCAACGAAGCGGCACGCTGCTTGGATGAAAATATTATCCGCAGTGCGCGTGATGGTGATATTGGCGCAGTATTTGGCATAGGTTTCCCACCATTCCTCGGTGGTCCATTCCGCTATATGGATCGCTTAGGTATTAATAACGTTGTCAATACGCTGCAAACATTAGCTCAACGCTATGGTTCGCATTTCGCTCCATGTGACAAGTTATTGGCAATGCAAGAGCAAAATCAGCGCTTTTATTTGTAACCGTCAGAGTTGCATAGAGAAATGAAGATCGTTTGGCTGTGAGTCTTTATTTGGGAATGAGAGGCCGATCACTGCTTGCAACTCTTTCATGGTCAGACTCTGTACAGATAATTCTGCTCAGGGTAGTTTACGGCGTTGGGCTAACGGAGTGGGGCAGGTGCGCCACGCTCCGTTTAGTAGTATATTTAGATATTGGATAAAAGATAAACAGCTGTTATGTGTGCTGTTATCTCTACCCCACGCGGAAGCGATCCAGTCCGCGTGATTAATGCGCATCACTTTTGCGTGTTAATTCTGTGTCGAATCAGGCAGAATGCCCGACCGTTTACACGCCAATCGGCGAAACGGTGTAGGATTCAGCCAACAATAGCGGTGCAATATGCAAGTTTTTATTATGCGTCATGGTGAGGCCGCTCTCGAAGCAGCTAGCGATTCAATCAGGCCTCTGACGACCCGTGGTCACGATGAATCAGTCTGTATGGCCTCTTGGCTACAAACGCAATCATGTAAGATTGAAAAAGTTTTGGTGAGCCCTTATCTGCGCGCCCAGCAAACGCTAGCGGCAGTACGCGAAGGACTGGCGTTACCGGACGACGTTGAAGTGATGCCGGAGCTCACGCCGGGCGGCGATGCTGCTATGGTGGGTTGCTATCTCGAGGCACTGGCCAAAGCGGGTATCGGTAGCGTACTGGTTATCTCTCATCTGCCGTTGGTGGGTTATCTGGTTTCAGAACTGTGCCCTGAAGAAGCCCCTCCCATGTTTGCCACTTCGGCTATTGCCGGCGTTTCTTTTGACGTAACCACAGAGCGTGGCGTGTTTGACTGGCAGGTTGGACCCGCGCAGGTGATGGCTAAGGCTTAATATCCACTTCATCTTTCAAGCTGCAGATGCGTTCATGCGCCCTAACCACTTACCAATGTAAGTTCTAGGGGCTGACTCTATTACCGCCTCTCTGCAACTTGAAACCGCCTAACCCTGTCATATTCATCATTTTTGCTGCATCAGCGGCGCTCTTCACGCTCGTCGATTTCTATCAGCACTAATAAGGCGGCATCTCCTCCCCATTCACGTGACGCCTGATGAAATGCAACAACGTCTGGGTGCTGAGCTAGCCAGAGCGGCGTTTGCTGTTTGAGGACGTGTTTACCGTGTCCGTGCATGACGCAGGCACAGTGGACGTGTTCACGGCGGCAGGCGGCGATTAGCGCACCTAATTCTTGCTTAGCCTGCATTTGGGTGAGCCCATGCAGATCTAAAAATAATTCGGGTGAATAATCGCCGCGGCGCAGTTTCTTTAGCTCAAAATGATTGGCGTCAGGCCGGATATAACGCGTTGGCCCATCACTGTCGAGCTGCGGTTGAAATTCATCGGAAAAATAGAAGCTAGCGTCAATTTGTTCTTGCAGCATTTTTTCAGGCGCAATTTTTCGGGTACTTCGCTTAGGGCGATGTACCACGGTGTCTTGCGCGATCTTACGTGCGCCGCTGATGGATTCACGAAACAGTGCGGCATCCTCACCGCTGATCGTTTTATTTTTCTTCATTATCAATCTGCCTTAGTCACTCTTAGGGATAGTGTAACTAAAGTTCTCGCGGCATCTAAATAAAACTCGTCATCAATCTTATCTTCTAGCGTCACAGAGGTATCTCTCAGACTATATTCCTGCTGATTTGTGGGGCTCTTCATGGCAAACTACGGGATTGCTTACTTTTCTCATTATTTAGACTTAATGGCGCCTTTTTAGGCGGTATTCAGTCATAGACAGGTCTGTTGGAGGCTAATTTGGACAAGATTTTCGTCGATGAAGCGGTGAATGAGCTGCATACCATCCAAGATATGCTGCGCTGGACCGTCAGCCGTTTTAATGCAGCGAATATCTATTATGGCCACGGCACAGATAATCCGTGGGACGAAGCGGTGCAACTGGTGTTGCCAACCTTGTACCTGCCAATGGATATTCCAGAAGATATGCGCACCGCGCGTTTGACGCTAAGTGAGCGTCATCGCATTGTTGAACGCGTGATCCGCCGCGTGAACGATCGTATTCCGGTCGCTTATCTGACCAATAAAGCATGGTTCTGTGGCCATGAGTTCTATGTTGACGAGCGCGTTCTGGTGCCTCGCTCACCGATTGGCGAGCTGATCGATAACCGCTTTAGCGGCATTATTAACCACAACCCAAGCCATATTCTGGACATGTGCACCGGCAGCGGTTGTATCGCTATCGCTTGTGCTTATGCATTCCCAGACGCCGAAGTCGATGCGGTAGATATTTCAACCGACGTACTGTCTGTGACCGAGCAAAATATTCAGGAACATGGTTTGGATCAGAGCGTTACCCCGATCCGCTCCGATCTATTCCGCGAGCTGCCACCGCTTCAGTACGATCTGATCGTGACTAATCCACCGTATGTGGATGAAGAAGATATGTCCGATCTGCCGGAAGAGTTCCGCTTCGAGCCTGAGCTGGGGCTGGCCGCAGGCAGTGATGGTCTGAAGTTGACTCGACGCATTTTAGCGTGCGCTCCAGATTATTTGACCGATGACGGTGTGCTGATTTGCGAAGTGGGTAACAGTATGGTGCACCTGATGGAACAGTATCCTGATATTCCGTTCGTTTGGTTAGAATTCGAAAACGGCGGTGACGGCGTATTTATGCTGACCAAACAACAGCTGATTGACTGTGCACCACACTTTGCACTCTATCGGTCGTAGCAGCAGACGCTCCGCAAATTTCGATTTGCGCCTCCCCTTGCGAACCGGGGGAGGATGAATGGGCTTAATGTCTCATTCACCCCACAAAAAAACACAACATTCATCTGCAAAGTCAGAAAACAACGCTAAGGAGCCGCGCATGGCAGGCAATAGCATTGGGCAATTTTTCCGTGTCACTACGTTCGGTGAATCACACGGTATCGCATTAGGCTGCATCGTTGACGGAGTGCCGCCAGGTATTCCTCTGACAGAGGCCGATCTGCAACACGATCTGGATCGCCGCCGTCCGGGGACCTCGCGCTACACTACGCAGCGCCGTGAGCCGGATCAGGTGCGCATTCTTTCAGGTGTATTTGAAGGGATCACCACCGGCACTAGCATTGGTTTAATCATTGAAAATACTGACCAGCGTTCTCAGGACTACGGTGCGATCAAAGATTTATTCCGTCCGGGTCATGCAGATTATACCTATGAACAAAAGTACGGCACTCGTGACTATCGTGGCGGCGGTCGTTCCTCTGCACGTGAGACTGCTATGCGTGTGGCCGCAGGTGCCATCGCGAAAAAATACCTGAAAGAAAAATATGGTGTGCAAATCCGTGGCTGTTTAGCGCAGATCGGTGATATTTCCTGTGAGATTAAAGATTGGGAGCAGGTTGAGCAAAACCCTTTCTTCTGCCCTGATCCTTCGAAACTGGAGGCGCTGGATGAGCTGATGCGCGCGCTGAAAAAAGAAGGCGACTCCATTGGTGCCAAAGTTACCGTGGTGGCTGAAAAAGTTCCAGTAGGTTTAGGTGAGCCGGTATTCGATCGTTTGGATGCGGATTTGGCTCATGCGCTGATGAGCATTAACGCTGTGAAAGGCGTGGAAATCGGTGACGGTTTTGCGGTGGTAAACAAGCGTGGTAGCGAGAACCGTGATGAGATCACGCCAGAAGGCTTCCAAAGCAACCATGCAGGCGGCATTTTGGGGGGGATCAGCAGCGGTCAGGATATTATCGCGCATCTCGCATTGAAGCCCACGTCCAGCATTATGGTGCCGGGGAAAACGATCAATCGCCAAGGTGAAGCGGTTGAAATGGTTACGCGTGGTCGTCACGATCCGTGCGTTGGGATCCGTGCGGTGCCAATTGCCGAAGCGATGATGGCGATTGTGCTGATGGATCATTTGTTGCGTCAAAGAGCACAGTGCGGAGATGTGGTTTCAGACGTTCCACGCTGGTAAAAAATATGCGTCATCTTAAGCGCTTCAAGACATTGCTTTGCGCAGGGTAAGGGCTGTATTTGTATGCAGATGGAAAGAATGGATACGAATAATCATGGCAGGCTCATTGATATGAAGAAAATGAAATTCTGGCTACTGGGTGCCTGCGCGCTGGCGATGAGTGCTCAGGCTATGGCGCTGACACCGTGGCAACAGATCACAAAACCGGTCCCGGGAGCGGCGCAGGCCATAGGCGGCTTTGCCAATGGCTGTATTGTGGGGGCCAATCCATTACCGTTGCAAGCTGATGATTATCAGGTGATGCGGCCCGATCAGCATCGCTATTACGGTCATCCTGATTTACTGGCTTTTATTAATCGTCTCAGTAGTGAAGTGAGTCAGCGCCAAATGGGGACTTTGTTGATTGGTGATATGGCAATGCCCGCTGGTGGGCGTTTCAGCAGCGGTCATGCGAGTCATCAGTCGGGGTTGGATGTCGATATTTGGTTACAGCTGCCAAAGCAGCGCTGGAGTCAGCAGCAGTTGCTGAAGCCGAAGCCGATTGATTTAGTTGCCGTTAATGGACGAAACGTTATTCCTGCGCTGTGGAGCGATGATACGGGCGAATTGATTAAGCTCGCGGCAAAAGATGACGAAGTGACGCGCATTTTCGTCAATCCGGCTATTAAGCAAAAACTGTGTGACACCGCCGGTGCCGATCGTGACTGGCTGCGTAAGGTTCGTCCTTGGTTTGCTCATCGGGCTCATATGCACGTGCGTTTGCGCTGTCCGGCAAGCAGCCTTGAGTGTCAGGATCAGACGCCACCTCCGGCTGGCGATGGCTGTGGTGCCGAACTCGCAAGCTGGTTCCAGCCGCCACCTCCGGGCAGCAAACCGTCAAAACCTTCTGCTCCGCCGCCGCTGTATCCGTCATGTCAGGCCTTGTTGGATAGGCACTTCGCAGGTTAATCCTTGCCATAAACGCCCCGTCGAGGGGCGTTTTTTATATCCCACTTTCTTGCCGCTATGCGTTTTTTGCATAGCAAAATACATTCTTGCATTTTCCTGAGTTATTAATCGCATGGTATGTTCGAAACTAGCCTTATGGCTGGGTTATTTTTGTAATAAGTGCTCATAGAAGCACGAAATATATTTACATCAATAATGAATTTTATCGGAAATATAGTATTTAACACAGGACAGGGTAATTATGAAACATCAGGAAGCGGAGCTGGCTGCACCCAGCCAGAAATTAAAAGTGACATGGGTGGGTTATTTTTCTTTTTTTCTCACCATTATATTTTTCTCAGGTATGTTTTCCGGCAGTGATGGCTGGTGGCGTGTATTTGACTTCACTGTTTTGAATGGGTCGTTCGGACATGTTAATGGCGATAGCGCGACTACAGCGGTTACGTTCAGAGGCGTGAATGGGACCGGCGCAAAAGATGGGTTTCTTTTTGCCTTAGAACTCGCTCCATCAGTTATTTTGTCTCTAGGGATTATTTCTGTCACCGATGGTTTAGGGGGGCTGCGGGCTGCGCAGCAACTCATGACGCCGATTTTACGTCCGATTCTGGGCATTCCAGGAATTTGTTCACTAGCACTGATTGCCAACCTGCAAAACACCGATGCGGCCGCGGGGATGACTAAAGAGTTAGCTGAAGAAGGAGAAATCACCGAACAAGAGAAAGTTATTTTTGCTGCTTATCAAACTAGCGGTAGTGCAATCATTACTAATTACTTCTCTTCGGGCGTAGCCGTATTTGCTTTTTTAGGTACCTCGGTCATTGTTCCCCTAGGTGTTATTTTATTGTTTAAATTCGTTGGCGCGAACATTCTTCGTGTTTATATTAATTTCGCAGAACACCGCACTGTGAATAATAAGGAATAATAAAATGACGACACAAGTGCGTAAAAACGTAATGGATCTCTTTATTGACGGTGCACGCCGCGGATTCACCATTGCGACAACCAACCTTTTGCCAAATGTCGTGATGGCGTTTGTGATTATTCAAGCGCTGAAAATTACCGGATTACTCGATTTGGTCGGCCAAGTTTGTCAGCCAGTGATGGCGTTCTGGGGATTACCGGGCGAAGCCGCTACTGTGTTGCTGGCATCACTGCTCAGTATGGGCGGAGCGGTAGGTGTTGCTGCTAGCTTAGTCACCGCCGGAACGTTAAGTGGTCATGACGTTACCGTATTGCTGCCCGCGATTTATTTGATGGGAAATCCGGTGCAAAACGTGGGGCGCTGCTTGGGTACGGCTGAGGTTAACGCGAAATATTACCCCCATATTATTGGCGTTTGCGTGATTAACTCGCTGCTGTCTATCTGGGTCATGCAGTTGATTGTGAGATAACGAGGAACAGGTGATGGACTTAACTTCCGCAGGATTTACGCTGCTGCGCGGTGCACAGGTATATGCACCTCAGGCGCTTGGCATTCAGGATGTACTGCTGGTTGCCGGAAAAGTGGTGGCCATTGAGCCACAAATTTCCGCCGATGTTTTACCCGACTGTCAGATTATCGATCTGCATGGTTTAACGCTATGCCCGGGATTTATCGATCAGCATATTCATTTAATTGGTGGCGGTGGCGAGGCGGGGCCTGCAACACGAACGCCAGAAGTGGGCTTATCCAAACTGGTTGAGGCGGGGATTACCACGGCAATTGGTTTGTTAGGCACGGACTCTGTGACTAGACATCCTGAAGCGCTACTGGCAAAAACACGCGCGCTTAACGACGAAGGTATTACGGCTTATATGCTTACGGGCGCTTATAGCATTCCTTCTCCCACCATTACTGGCAGCATTGAACGTGATGTCGCACTGATCGACAGAATCATCGGCGTGAAGTGTGCTGTGTCCGATCACCGTTCTTCGGCACCTAATGATTCTTCATTAGCCAATATGGCCGCTCAGGCGAGAGTGGGGGGGCTATTGGGGAATAAGGCGGGTATCAGCGTGTTCCACATGGGCAGCAGTAAGAAAGGCTTAGCACCGCTGTATGCCATTCTTGAAAACAGCGATGTTCCAATGAATAAGCTGTTACCCACTCATGTTAACCGTAGCGAAACTTTGTTTGATGCGGCTATCGAATTTGCGCTCAAAGGTGGTCATATCGATATTACCAGCGGGATCCCTGGGCCGGTTACCCCTTCTCAGGCGGTTAAGCGCGCCGTGGAGCGCGGTGTTGCGCTTGATTTGCTTTCCGTGAGTTCGGACGGTAATGGTAGCCAGCCTGTTTTTGATGCGCAGGGGAACCTCACTGGCATTGGTGTCGCAGGTTTCAGCAGCTTGTTAGAGACGCTGGTTGCCTTGGTGAAAGAGCAGGATATGACCTTAGCAGATGCGTTGGTACCGTTTACCCGTAGTGTCGCTAAGTTCCTTGGTCTGGAAACCAAGGGAGAGATTGCCGTGGGTAAAGACGCCGATTTCGTGGTGTTAACTCCCGATCTGGCAATCCATCAGGTCTATGCCCGTGGGCGTCTGATGGTACAAGAGGGGAACGCCTGCGTGAAAGGGACCTTCGAATAACTCACTGTTTGTCTGTTGTCGCGTCGCGTCTCATGATAATGGTATGTTTATGAGAGGAGACTCGGTGCGACAACAGGAATTGAGATGAGCATAGTGCACAATATAGAAACGAAATGGTTGTATGACTTTCTCACGTTGGAGGAGTGCCGTAACTTCTCTCAGTCGGCAATCAAACGCAACGTCTCACAGCCCGCATTCAGTCGGCGCATCCGCTCTTTAGAGCAGGCGGCAGGTGTTTCCCTGTTTAACCGAGATGTCTCACCGCTTCAGTTGACCGAGCCGGGGAAGGTGTTCCACTCTCAGGTAAGAAATCTTCTGCAACAGTTGGAAAGTAATCTCACTGAGCTACGCGGCGGAAGTGACTTCATCGAGCATAAAATAAAGATTGCGGCGGCTCATTCGCTTTCTTTGGGATTATTGCCTTCGATTGTTAAAGAGATGCCCAACCATTTTGCTTACTCAGTGGAGGCTATTGACGTCGACAGTGCGGTAAATACGCTGCGAGAAGGGAAAAGCGATTTTATTCTCTCTTATCATGACGAATATTTACTACAGGCGCCTTTCGCTCATATTCACCTGTTTGAAGCTCAGCTTTTCCCTGTTTGCGCGAGTGACTTACAAGGAAAACCGCTGTACACCTTGGACCAACAGGATTTTCCATTACTGAATTATAGCCAATCTTCTTACATGGGAAGGTTGGTGAACCGTATGTTAGCCAAGAATACCCATCTCAGCTTCCGGACCGTTTTTGTTTCATCGATGAGTGAATTGCTAAAACAGCTGGCGTTAGATGGCTCGGGCGTTGCTTGGCTACCAGACTGCTCTGTAGCGCAAGAGTTAGAGCAGGGTAAGCTGGTTCGTTTGGATAATGAAGCGCTGACTATCCCCATTTATGCCTATGCGTATCGGATGGACACGCGTATGAGTATCACCGCCGAAAATTTTTGGCGGGATCTGAAAAATCTATTCCATGCTCGCTAGCTCTGGCTGAGCGTTCAACACCGTTTCGCCATTTTTTGCTTCGTACCAGCGAATCGCGGCACGCACCAACGCGGCCGTGGAATCAATAAATCCACAGTTAAAGCGGTCTTCTTCGGCACCGATAATCAAGGGGATTTCGGTGCAGCCCATAATGATAATATCCGCCCCACGTGTCATTAAGGCCTCTACCTGTGGAAACAGTAGAGCCTGTGATAACGCGATATCGCCAGCTTTATAGGCATAAATAGCCTGCATCACCGCGCTCTGCCCATCGCCTTCGGGAACACATAGCGTTCGCCCCTGTTGATCCAACTTATGTTGATAAAGTCCGGTTGCCAACGTAGCGTCCGTCGCGAGTAGACCAACGGTTTGGCTAGCGTGGGGAAGTTCTGCCAGCGTGGCATCTAAGATATTGATCATTTCTGCATGCGCGCTGTGTTGCAAACGATCAAACCAGTAATGCGCGGTGTTGCAGGGGATCACGATGCATTCAGCACCGGCGGTTTCCAGCATGTGCAGATAACGCTCTAGGTAGTCGTAAGGAGAAGGGCCGCCGGAGAGCAAACATGCGCTGCGATCGGGAATATCCGGTATTGAACAGGCAATAATAGGAATGTGTTGTTGGTCTTGCCCCGCATGTCTGAAGCGTACAAATTTATTCAACATATCCGCCGTGGCTGCTGGCCCCATTCCGCCCAGGATACCAATAGTGTGTTGCATTTCGCTTATCCTTTTCTGATAAACCAGAGTCTGGAATAAACACTATCAGTCTGAAGTTAAAAGAATAAATGCTGTTTATTTAGTAGCAATGCGTAAAATGCATAGCATGATATACGTATACATGAATATTTCTTTTTGATGACACAAAGCGTAGTGTGTACAGCCAATTAAAATAAGATTCTGGCCGTTAATTAAATATATTTAGGCGGAAGGTAGACGAAATGATGGACTTTATTAATGGGCTGCCAGTAAGTCCTGAAATGTTAGGGATACTTTTTTTTGTCGCCATGCTGGCTGGTTTTATTGATTCCATTGCGGGCGGTGGCGGATTGTTAACGGTACCTGCTTTGCTGGCTGTTGGTGTTCCTCCCGCACAGGCACTCGCCACCAATAAACTGCAGTCGGTCGGGGGATCTTTCTCCGCGAGTCTCTATTTTATTCGACGTAAAGCCGTCGACCTTAACGATCAGAAATTGGTTATTGCGCTGACATTTATTGGTTCAATGATTGGCTCAATTTTAGTGCAGAACATGCGCGCTGATATTTTGCGCCAGCTGCTGCCGATACTGGTTGCAGGGATCGGCATCTACTTTCTGCTGACACCGCGTCTTGGCGAATCGGATCGACAGCGTCGTCTATCCTATATTCCCTTTGCCATTGTGGCAGGCTGCTGTGTTGGATTTTATGATGGTTTCTTCGGCCCCGGAGCAGGGTCATTTTATGCCCTCGCTTATGTCACGCTGTGTGGATTTAATCTGGCGAAATCCACCGCCCACGCGAAGGTATTAAATTTTACCTCTAATCTTGCCGCGCTGTTGTTCTTCATGCTTGGCGGTAAAGTGATTTGGTCGATTGGCCTTGTTATGCTGGTGGGGCAAGTTATTGGAGCCAGAACCGGAGCCAAAATGGTGTTAAGCAAAGGACAAAAGCTGATCCGCCCGATGATTGTACTGGTCTCACTCGCCATGACCTGTAAGCTAATGTATGACAACCATGGTACAGAAATTACTCAATGGTTAAGCCACTGGCTTTAATTATCCATACAATAATTGTGTATTAACGTTATTGGTGGTGCAAGGCGCCTTGGAGCGTGAGATAATTTTGTCAGGTTAACGGCATCGTTTAAGCGGTGCCGTTTTTTAATGATTTTTTTATCGACGGCCATCATGTCTCAAACCCAAATAGAACATCATTTTCAGCAGCTAATCGACCTGTTTAACCAGACATTCAGCGACGACTATCAAACTCAACTCGTAGCCGGTGATGACGAGCCGATTTATCTGCCCGCAGACGAAACGTCACCTTTCCATCGTATCGTGTTTGCTCATGGCTTTTACGCCAGTGCGCTACATGAAATTTCTCATTGGTGTATTGCGGGAGCCGCGCGGCGTCAGCAGGTTGATTATGGCTATTGGTATTGTCCAGACGGGCGCGATGCGAAAACCCAGTGTGAATTTGAAGTTGTAGAGATTAAGCCTCAGGCGTTTGACTGGTTATTTTGTGAAGCGGCGGGCTATCCATTTAACGTCAGTTGCGACAACCTTGAAGGGGATTTCGACCCCGATCGCATCGCGTTTCAGCGAAAAGTGCGTGAGCAGGTATTGTGGTATTTAGAAAACGGTATCCCTGAGCGTCCAGCGCGCTTTATTCAGGCGTTACAATCGTTTTACAATACGCCAACGCTAACCGCTGATAGGTTTCCCTATCCGGAAGATTTGTAATAAATAATCCAGAGGACCCCCGATGATCGCAGATTTTGAAACCCGCATTCTGGCGCTGATTGATGACATGGTTGAGCACGCCAGCGATGACGAACTATTTGCCGGAGGCTATCTGCGTGGGCATTTAACGCTGGCGGTCGCTGAATTGGAAGCCGATGGCGAGCATACGCCAGCGGCGTTGAAAGACGCTGTCCAACATAGTCTAGATAAGGCTATCAAAGCCGGTGAGCTTTCGCCTCCGGATCAGATTTTGGTTAATAACATGTGGGAATCGCTGTTTGCTAAGGTTTTAGCGAGTTAGGCGATGAAATACGATGGCGTGACGCGTTTGCGCCATCGTATTTAAGTATACCGTACTATCATGGAGTGATTATGTATGGATCAGGATGACGTAAAACCTAAAGCGCTTTCTAAAAGAGCGATCATGAAAAATGATCTTCTCATCCGCGATAAACTGAAGAAGATAGACAATATTGGCGTCGCTATTTTCTTTGCTATTCCACTGGTTTTGTTTCTATTGGGTGGGAATTCACTCGCTCACTGGGTTGCTTTGCTATGGCCTCTCTATTCGTTGGGATTCGTTATCTATTTTCGTAAAATTTTGAAAACCATTTCTAATAAATCACTGCAGGTGATCCGCATGTATTCTTTTTATGCATTGGCGAGATTTATATTAATTGGCTTTCCATTAGTAGGGCTTTACATCCTTTGTCAGGTCGCGAGATAGCAACATGAAGCGCCGTTTTATTAACGAGTTTATAAAATGGCGCTTCATGTTATTTAGGCGACTATACCGCTTTTCCCTTCAGTAATTTCCTCACCCACATTCGATTCGGATTTAACGCGTCTAATACATCTTGTTCGACCGGTAATGCTTCGCCATAAATTTGCCCAGCCAGGATTTCTGCACATAGCGGAGCACTGCATAAACCGCGAGAACCTAGGCCACCAATCATAAACAGGTCGGGATAAATAGGTGCTGAAACTACGGATTCTGGGACAGTTTTTTGTGTCATTAAATCCTGATACTGTTCAAGCGTAGCCGCATAATGGGGTACAGCGCCTACCATTGGCATATGATCGCGAATAGCGCATCGCACGCCGACGCGGGCTTCATTATCTGAAATATCGACTTCATGTGGCCATTCCACTTGTGGCAGGCATTTCAGCAGACGATCACGGTTTTCTTGCTGATCGGCGTTGGAGAAACACAGATCGGTATTGTTACGCTGATAGCTGGCACCGATACAGTGGTGAGCATTAGCCGGATTGGCTGGGGTTAGATAACCGTCGTAGCACAGTACCTGCTTGAGCTGCCTTAATGTCTCAGTGGTTGGAATATGACTGACTTGACCACGCACCGCTGAAAGCGGTAGCGCTTCGGTTTGAGTGAAATGATTCAACCGATGTCCATTGGCCAGCACCACACAGCTATGCTGCTGGATGTCGCCATGATGGAATGTGAGTTGCCAACCATCGCTGTTTTGAGTCAGTTGCGTAAGCTCAGTGTCAAAATGTACTACTAGACCTTGTTGTCGAGCTAAGTCGATAGCGACCTGAGTCAGCTGAGAAGGGCAGAGCCAGCCGCCAGCGCTATAGGTGAGCCCATCATGAGGAATATCTACGCCGGTTAGCCCTGTGAGCGCAGCCGCATCGCCTTTTTCAGCAAGCCAATTCGGCCAATCTGTAGCGAGGATTTGTGCAATTTTATGACTACTTTTCTCATCCCAGCCTAGCTGAGTGACGCCGCACCACTGGTGATCAAAAGCCAACCCGAGATTCGCGAAATCATCATATTGCCGACGAGCGAAGGCAAAAGCAGAGATGAAAAAACGCTCAAGGGGGGTGTTGCGCCCGTTGAGCAGCGGATAAAGTGCCCCTTGACGATTACCGGATGCCCCCAGCGCGGGTTTAGCATCAGCACAATACAGGGTGACTTTACTGCCGCGTTTGAGCAGGGCCAGCGCCGTAAGTGCAGAGGCAATACCGCCGCCAATCAACGCAATATCTTGCGGGTTGCTGGCTTGAGGGCGAGCGAACCACGGGGCTAATGATGACGCTGTCAGCGGTTCAGCACGCGTGCCTGTCAACATTTCCCGTTTTTGCCCGAAACCTTTGACGCGCTGTACTTCAAAACCCGCTTCTTGCAAACCACGACGAACAAAACCTGCAGCGGTGAAAGTGGCAAAGGTGCCGTCTTTTTTGGCCAGCTTAACCATGGTGTTAAAAAGTGCCGGTGTCCACATATCTGGATTTTTCGATGGAGCAAAGCCATCTAAAAACCAGGCATCGATCTGACCATAGAGACTGTATGGCAGGGCAGGAATGAGTTCATTAACATCGCCAAACCATAGATCGAGCGTAATGTGCCCATCGGCTAAAAATAGGCGGTGGCATCCTGGTAAAGCCGCCGGCCAAATAGCGCACAGCTGTTCACTGAAATCCTTTAACTCAGGCCAACGGGCGTGTGCGGCGGCCAGATCGTCAGACAGTAAAGGATATTTTTCGAAGCTAACATAATGTAGATGATTGAATGGGCTCTCAGGATGCTGTTTTCTAAATGCATCAAAGGCTTGCCATAGTGTTAAAAAATTAAGACCGGTACCAAACCCCGTTTCGGCCACGGCGAAAGTACGCTGTTGTGCTTGCTGCCAGCGTTCTGCTAGATGATTACCCTGCAAAAATACGTAACGGGTTTCGGAGAGCCCGTCCTGATTGGAAAAATAGACGTCATCAAACTGTTGCGAAACAGGTGTACCTTGTTCATTCCAACTTAATTTTGCGCTTTGGATCGGGGAGTGGCTCACGATTTTTTACTCTAAATACAGATATAAAGGGATTTTAACGGGCTCTGACAGGGACAGCAAATATGCGTCCATCTGGTTCAACCACATCTGATCGGACTTGCTCGGCGTACAAGTGTACGCTAAAGTGCGTCTCAAAATCCCGAATGAACAATATCTGTGTAAGAGGTTAAGACATGAAACGTGCAGTAATTACTGGCTTGGGCGTTGTTTCCAGCATCGGTAACAACCAGCAGGAGGTTCTGGCGTCTCTGAAAGAAGGGCGTTCGGGTATCACCTTCGCGCCTGAACTTAAAGAGGCCGGTATGCGTAGCCACGTATGGGGCAACATCAAGCTGGATACCACCGGCATGATTGACCGTAAAGTGATGCGCTTTATGAGTGATGCATCAATTTACGCTTACCTCTCCATGCAGGAAGCGATTAAAGATTCTGGTCTGGCTGATGATATGGTCTCTAACGACCGTACTGGCCTGATCGTTGGCTCCGGCGGTGGTTCTCCACGCAACCAAGTTGCGGGCGCAGACGGTATGCGTTCACGCGGTCTGCGTGGCGTTGGCCCATACATGGTTACTAAAGCAATGGGTTCTGGCGTGTCAGCGTGTTTGGCGACACCGTTCAAAATCCGTGGCGTAAACTATTCCATCAGCTCTGCGTGTGCGACTTCTGCTCACTGTATTGGTAACGCAGTAGAGATGATTCAGCTAGGCAAGCAGGACGTTGTTTTTGCTGGCGGCGGTGAAGAGCTGTGCTGGGAACTGGCGTGTGAATTTGACGCTATGGGCGCGCTTTCTACTCAGTACAATGAAACCCCAGACAAAGCTTCACGTACTTATGACACCAAGCGCGACGGTTTCGTTATCTCCGGCGGCGGCGGTATCGTTGTTGTTGAAGAACTGGAGCACGCTCTGGCTCGTGGCGCACACATCTACGCTGAAATCGTTGGCTATGGCGCAACGTCTGACGGCTACGACATGGTTGCTCCTTCAGGCGAAGGTGCTGCGCGTTGCATGCGTATGGCAATGAAAGATCTGGATGCTCCTGTTGATTACCTGAACGTTCACGGCACTTCTACACCGGTAGGCGACGTGAAAGAACTGGGCGCAATTCGTGAAGTTTTCGGTGATAACACGCCAGCAATTTCGTCTACTAAAGCGATGACTGGCCATGCGCTGGGCGCTGCTGGTGTTCACGAGGCTATCTATACCTTGCTGATGCTGGAACACGGCTTCGTAGCGCCAAGCATTAACATCGAAGAATTGGATGAACAGGCTCAGGGTATGAACATCGTTACTGAGCCAACTCAGCGCGATCTGACCACCGTGATGTCTAACAGCTTTGGCTTCGGTGGTACTAACGCCACTCTGGTAATGAAAAAATTCCAGAAATAATCAGTTTACTGATGGTATAAAAAAACCCGCGTAAGCGGGTTTTTTGCTTTTTTATCAGCTTAAATTATTCTTTTTCAATCATTTGGGCCACGTCATTGGTGTTGATCTGGCGATTGACGCCATCCTGATCGACGTAGCTAGTCATGCCGGTATCTTTATCAATTTTGGGTTTACCCTGCGTGACAATCATCTCTCCCGATTTAGTCGACATCACATAGTCGCTTGAGCAGCCGGCAACCATCAATACCGCTGCACCAATACACAGCATAGAAATCATTTTTTTCATTTTATAGCGTCCTTTGAGTGGGTCTGTTACAAGCATAGATCATAACAAGCCGTAGCAATACGCTTCGCCTGCTAAAATGAAAAAATCCTTACAAATCATGTCAAATGTATCGCTAAAAGGGATGCTAGCAGTGGGTTTTCCATTGAGATATCCACCTGGGGCGGTGAAGTAGAGGATTATCGTCTACGATTAAGAGCTAAAACATGGAGAGTAAAATGCTAAATAAAAATAGTCGATTACGTATTGCTCGCCCAACAAACCGTCTTAGCCAGATTGCTCAGATGTACCAAGACGGGCTGGGCTTTGAGGTTTTGGGAAGTTTTGACGATCATCAGGGGTTTGATGGGGTAATTTTAGGCCACCAAAACCATGCATATCATCTTGAATTTACTCATCATCGTGGAACTTCTGTGCCAGATGCCCCATCGCAGGATAATTTACTGGTGTTTTACATCCCCGATGAGCGGGAATGGCGTACGGCATGTGCACAAATGGAACGTGCGGGTTTTATTGCCGAAGACTCGTATAATCCTTATTGGGATCTGAATGGTAAAACTTTCGCCGATCCGGATGGTTACCGTGTTGTGCTACAGAATTCGGGTTGGGATCGTTAGGTGCAGTAGAATGAAATAATGTGACAGTTTTGCCTGAGCCAAGATGCATATGTGCTTAAATGTACTTCTCAGGAGGTGCATTATTGGCATTCGCAAAATAACCATACGATATGATTTTCCCGTTATATTGATGAATTATCATGCACTGATGAAATAAGATCTAAACTTGACGTGAGTCCATTTGGGCTTACGTGTTGCATTTTAATTAATTTTTAATATGCTTTTGTTTTTTTGATTTGTATTTTATATATCAATGGCGATGAGTTGTTCAAAAATAAAAACAATAACCACAAGATGAGCGGCTATAGCCGCGGCATCGCGTAGCGTCAGTTGCTTAAAAAATATTTTTAATAGAATGCTGGTTAAAATGACCATATCAATTTCCCTGTGAATAAAACGAAATACATCAATGTAAAATATGGTTTATTCTTATGTTTCTCTTATCAGAATAATAAATGGTGCTTTATTTTTCGTATTTTAAACAGGAAGTATAATCTTATACAATAAGGGGGCCGTTCTTGTTTTTATGCTCGTGTCATAGGGCATTTATATTACACTATGATTGATATGCTTTTTATTAAAAGAACAGTTTTTAATTTAGAGAAATAGGCGTCGCAGTTTCGTGTGAATTGAATAGTAGAGTTAGGCGTTGTGATGGGGTAATGGTATATTCCTAGCGAAATTCGCTAGCTGTAAAAGTTAAGGCCACAGATTATTCCGTGGCCTTAATGCTGTCTAAACTTTTACTTATGCTTTTGGTGCTGCTGCGGTTGCTGGTGCTGCTTTTTTGTGGTGCTGAGTTTTTTTAGCCGCCTGAGCTTTCTGAGCTACTGGCGCCGCTTTTTTGTGGTGTTGAGCTTTTTTAGCTGCCTGAGCTTTCTGAGCTACTGGCGCTTTTTTAGCGTGTTTTTTGGCAGCCTGAGCTTTTTGCTCGGTGGTAGCTGCTTTCTTGTGGTGCTTAGCTTTTTTGTGATGCGTTGTGCTGGTTGCTTTGGCAGCAGGTGCGGCAGCGGTCGTTGAAGATGCAGCCGGAGCAGCAGGTGCGGCGGTTGTTTCAGCAGCGAAAGCAACAGAAGACAGACCCATAGTAGCAGCAACAACCAGAGCTAAAACTTTTTTCATTTTCCATTCCTCAAGAATTTGTTTTTCATAAGCCCCTTGGTGGAGCCGGTGAATGAATAATAGGAGGATGGATGTTAACTTTCCGTAAGTGTTTGGTGTCGGTACGTAACGGCATGTACAAAGCGTATAAAGTTGGGTAAATCTTTAGGGGTGACCGCTGGTTTCGTGTTCAATCCAGTGGGCAATGAAGCTCACAACATACTGTTTTTCCTCTTCGTTTAATGTTTTTCCTTGTGGGATCTTATGCCATTTCTCTAAGCATCCGCGGCAGCAGGTTGCCGTCGCATGCTGAGCAACAAACACGGGATGCCCACGCATTGGCGTTTGTTTGCCGTCATTGTCTGGAAATGCAGGCGCTAGACGCGCGTCTATAAAGTCATAAGCATGAGACAAAATAACCGCAGTTCCTTTTTGCTGCAGATAAGCGTTGTCTTTAGCATTGAGATGAAACTTCATGCGGAATGGAGAGCGTTGTAGGCGAGTCCAGATATTTTCAGCAGATTGATACACAACAAAATCCTACATATTGCGGGGGAACGAACAGAAATACGATCCTCTTGCCCAGCAAAAAAAGCAACCCTAGGGGCTAATGTTGGCCCCGTGTATCTCGCTCTCTTAAACGATCAGCATTAACCCTAGGGGAACCAGCGGAACAAGTGTCTATCGACGTCATAAACGTAAAGTTATTGCTAATGGCTTGTTTATCCTTACTTGCAAGGTAAGATAAGCCAATCTAATGTTTTCGGTTTTTTTAATTTTAGGGGTGTATGGTTCAGCGGCAGCGTGTGGCCAAGTGGTTTTTAATTCTAGCTTGTCTGGTTGTACTCACGTGTACAACGCAGCGCATGGCTGGCATGCACATGCTTAGCAAATACCTCCCGACCGATGATATTACTGCGACTCAAACTGCCGTAGCGCCTCTGGGCGTTGGCAACCAAGAACTCCCCATTTCCCCCTGCGAATTAAGTGCTAAATCATTGCTGGCGGCGAATAGCATGGCGGTTGAACATTTGTTTTTCGCTCTGCTGCTGTTTGTGGCCTTGCTGCTTGAGCCTGCACGGCGTTTATACTCCCTTATTCCCCCGCCGCGTGCGGTTTCTTTACCCCGATTACGGGTGCATCTCCGGCTTTGCGTCTTCCGAGAATAAATTACTGCGTTATTGATTGTTAACGTAGCAACATTATTTTTGGAGAAAATCTATGTACCTATTTTTGAGGGCGCTGGCGTTTAGCCTGTGCCTGTGGCTACCCGCATCTTGGGCGGCTGATAGCGGTTGGCTGCAAGACCCAAACAATAGCCATGCCCGCGTGCAAATAAGCACGAGTCAACCCGAGGAGGGTACCGTTCGTTTGCTGCTCGACGTGCGGTTAAGTGACGGCTGGAAAACCTACTGGCGTTCGCCGGGGGAGGGAGGTATTGCCCCTGAAATCAAATGGCAAACACCTGTTGAACACGTGAATTGGCGTTGGCCAACCCCGCAACGTTTTGACGTTTCTGGTATCTCGACTCAGGGATATCATGGAGATACCGTCTTTCCGATCACGTTAAACGTGCCGAAAACGGCCACGAGATTACAGGGCGTACTTACCCTTTCAACCTGTAGCAACGTTTGTGTGCTCACCGATTTTCCCTTCGATCTAGATCTCACCCAGCCTGCACCGCAGGGATTTGAGCATGCTTTTACTCGAGCAGAAGGAACCCTGCCGCTAACTTCTGGCATGGTACATCAGGCTCAGGTCGGATATATCAAGGGTGAACTGCGTGTGAGTGCCGAACGTGAAGAGGGCTGGCAAAAGCCCGATGTCTTCTTTGATGTGCCAGAGGGCGCGGATTTTGCAAAACCCAGTATCAAGATAGAAGGAAAACGGCTCTTAGCGACGGTGCATGTGACCGATGGTTGGGAAGGCAGTGCGCCTGATCTAGATGGTAAACCGCTCAGCATGGTATTTAGCGATTCAGGTATTGCTCAGCAGATGACGATAGCTGTGAGTAACGTATTGCCAGCGTCGGGCTCTTCACCGCTAGGACTATCAACGGCTATCTTGCTTGCCCTATTAGGCGGCTTAATCCTTAACCTGATGCCCTGCGTGCTCCCTGTTTTAGCGATGAAACTCGGGTCAGTGCTTCAGTTAGAGAACCGCGAACGCAGCGTTGTTCGCCGCCAATTTTTGGCTTCGGCCAGCGGCATTCTGGTGTCGTTCTGGGCGTTAGCGGGATTAATGACAGGGCTAAGGCTGAGCCAGCAAGCGGTTGGTTGGGGAATTCAGTTTCAAAGCCCGTGGTTTATCGGCCTAATGGTTGTGGTCACCGCTCTCTTTAGTGCAAACCTATTTGGCTTTTTCTCGATTCGGTTAGGAAGTAATACCACCACTCGATTGGCCACTGCGGGAGGTCATGGCAGCGGTGGTCATTTCTGGCAAGGCGTTTTTGCTACATTGTTGGCAACGCCGTGCTCTGCACCGTTTTTAGGAACCGCACTGGCATTCGCACTAGCAGCACCGCTCGCCGAGCTCTGGGTGGTGTTTACGGCGTTGGGCATTGGTATGAGCCTGCCATGGTTGCTGATAGCCGCTTTCCCGTTTGTTGCCAAAGCACTGCCTAAGCCGGGACCGTGGATGAATCGGCTGCGAATTGTGCTAGGGCTGATGATGCTGGCGTCTAGCCTATGGCTAATTAGCTTACTTGCTGCACATACCGGTGTGGTGATGGTGCTGATAATCAGCGGGTTGCTGCTGTTGGCTTTGTTGATCCTGACGGGGATCCAGTATGGCCGTCGTCTATTGTTAATTTGGGGCGCTGTTTTGCTACTACTGGCTGGCGTCGTGTTGGCAACGGGCGCGTTAACCGCAGAGCGTTGGCGCACACCTATGACCGATAGCGTGCAATGGCGGCCATTGAGCGAACAAGCGATTACTCAGGCGCTACGTGAGAATAAACGGGTGTTTGTGGATGTCACGGCTGACTGGTGTGTGACCTGCAAAGCGAACAAATACAATGTATTACTACGTGATGATGTACAACAGGCCTTAAACGAACCCGATGTTGTCGCCCTGCGCGGTGACTGGACCACACCATCTCCCGCCATAACTCAATTTTTGCAACAGCGCGGCGCTGTCGCCGTACCGTTTAACCAAATTTATGGCCCCGGTCTGCCGAGCAGCGAGGTGTTATCCCCGCTGCTAGACCGTCAAACCCTACTCAACACGCTCAATAATGCTAAGGAATAACGCCATGAAAAAGACGATGACAATGCTGATGAATACCGCCTTACTGGCAATGACCATGCTTAGCTTCAGCGGTACAGCGGCACCTTTAACCACCGAGCAACAAAATCAGGTACGTGAATTAATTCGCGACACGTTGGTAAACAATCCACAAATTCTAGAAGAGGCGGTAGCGGCATGGCAGCAACAAAGCGCTGAACAGGCTGGCGCGCAGTTGGGGAAGGTGATTGAGCAAAATAAAGATGCGTTATTTAATGATGCAGCGAGTCCGCGTATCGGCGCTAAGAATGCCAAGCTAACGCTGGTTTCGTTCACTGACTATAACTGTCCATACTGCAAACAATTTGATCCTCAGCTTGAGAAGATAGTTAAAAAATATCCGGATGTTGCCGTGGTGATCAAGCTGCTGCCATTTAAGGGGGAAACCTCGCAAAGCTCTGCTCAGTATGCGTTAACGCTGTGGCAGCAAAATCCTGCTCGATTTGAAGCGTTGCATCAACGGTTGATGTCGAAAAAGGGCTATCACACCGAAGACAGTATTGCTAGCGCACTCAAGTCCACGGGCAATGCCACGCTTAAAGTGGATGATAAAACCTTGGATGAAGTGCGTAGTAGCCTGCGTTTAGCTGACATCTTGGGCGTTCAGGGGACGCCTGCCACGCTGGTGGGAGATCAAATGATTCCAGGGGCAATTAGCTATGAGGATCTTGAGCAATTGATTAAGGCTGAATTAGCACGGAAATCATCATGATAAAATGGAGAAAATGGGCCAGAGAGCTGGCCATTTTTGTCGTTGTTCTCGCCGCATTTTCTTGGGGTATGGATCAGTGGCGAAAGCCAACGCCTCCGGAAATTATGCATTTACCCGATGTCACTCTCATCAGTGGTCAAACGGTATCCTTGGCTGAGCTGAGCGCTGATAAACCGTTGCTGATTTACTTTTGGGCCACATGGTGCGGTGTCTGCAAACTCACTTCACCTATGGTCGAAGGGTTACACTCAGACGGTATGAATGTGTTAAGCGTAGCTATTCGCTCAGGAGATAACGAACGACTGATGCGAGGGATGGCCGCCAAAGGCATAACCTTCCCCGTGGTCAATGATGAACTGGGGCGCTTAAGTGCTGAATGGAACATTAGCGCGACGCCAACGTTCGTTATTCTTGAACAAGGGAAAATGGTGAGCAGTACCAGCGGATGGAGCAGCGCATGGGGAGTTAAGTTTAGAATGTGGTGGGCTGATGCTCGAATCTTCTCTAACCTCGCCGATTAATGCCTTTTCATCGACTTGATCATGCAGCAAGGTCGTTGAGACGGCGTAAAACTACTGTCCTGTTGGTCAGTGATACTGCGCGTTACCACAATATCGTTCATCAATTGCTTAGAGGGATATTGGAGGGGGTCGTGGTGAGCGTTGCGTTTGTAAAAGCGGATTGAAATTCCGATACGGCAAAAGGAGTTTAACCCGTCGATGGATTTAGCAAATCGACGGGTTAAAGGGAAATCAACAAACTCTCCTTGCGGCTTTCACCATGGCATTTTCGGGTTCTTTAAACATTTCTTCATGATTGCTTGGAATGGCGGCATCAGCTTGATGACGTAACAGCATAAATAACATACGGCAGTTAGCGATGATGTCTTTTGCGTTGGATTTGATACTGACAAGCGTGATTTTCATTTTTCGTTCCTCTATAGATTCCAATAAGTTGGGCAATGAGGAAAGCATACGCCATGAAAATTAGGGAAAGCTTAGGCTGTGTGAAAATTTGGCTCTATTTTAGTAAAGATATGCTCGCCCTCCAAGGGAGGAGGACGAGCAAATACCGTGCTTACTCCGAGGTTGGACAGGCCTTTTTCTCAGCACTTTCCACGCTTTCAGGCTTTTTTTTACGAGCCAGCGGCGTCCGCAGACGCTGTGCAATCACAACCCCTAGTAGAGCAATACCACCGCCGATGATGTGATAGCTATGCAGTTGCTCGTGTAGGAATGAAACGGCAATGATCGCGGTGAACACCGGCGTTAGGTTCATAAATATTGAAGCTTTATTGGCCCCTAGACGAACCACACCTTGTATCCAAAGGAACGGTGCAATAATAGACGCGGGGATCCCCGCAAATAATACCAGCGGAATATTTTGTGCATTCAAACTAACGTTATCGGTTAGCAGGAAATTCGGCAGGAGTAACAATACGCCAAATACAATTTGAATATAGAGCGACTGCCAATTCGGTAAATTGATATTCCAGCGTTTAGTGAGCACACCGTATAGCGCGTAGGATGCTGAGGCGGCAAACATCATCAATTCACCCGAACCAATGCCGTGTGTCAATAGCTCTTGTGGGTTGCCACCGCTGACTAACCAGACTAATCCGAAGAAGGACATTACGCTGCCCAACGCGATACCGACCGTGGGTACAATACGCAATAGCCAGATGCTGATAAGCACCGTTAGCAGTGGGATAAGCGAGCTTAAAATCCCCATAAATAATGCGCTGACACTGTGTGCGGCATAATAGGCCAGACTTTGGTATAGCACCATGCCCAGCAAACCCAAAATCAGCAGCTTACCGAGATGCGGCCGAATTGCTTTCCGGTTACGGACAACGCCAGGCAATACAAAGGGAGTTAACACCAGTAATGCTAATACCCAACGATAAAATGAGATGGCTGCGGGGTCGATAGCACCAGCAGAAACCTTACTGACAATGGCATTCATTGACCAAATCAGCACGGCAAAAAGTGGAAATAGTGCATTCATGATATTTCTTCTCAAAACATTATTGTCGACAACAGTGGCGACGAGCGTTAGTTTACGCGTGTCTGGTTTATTAGATATAGTGAAAAGCAGACAATGTTTAATGAAATCCAGACAAACTGAATTATCACTTAATGTTATTGAGGTGAAGAACTATGGCTGAACAGCGGATTTTTCCTTCTGATGAGGTGAGTTCAGTTCGTAATCTGTTTTTTCGCTGTGAAGAAGTGAATGCGGATACAGAGTATTTGCCGCACCACCATCCGTGGGGGCAACTCATTTATATCCGAACGGGAGTTTTGGCCCTTAACGTCGGCGATCAACGTTTTCTCGCTCCGTCGAAATTTGCTGTATGGCTTCCCGCAGGCGTTGAACACTCGAGCTACAACCGGAAACTCTCCCAGTTTCGAACCATTAACATTAGCGCTCGCTTATGCGCAGACCTTCCGGCGGAGGCCTGTTTGCTCAATGTTAGTCCTTTGTTTAACGCCATTGTGGATAATTGCTTTGAGCGTGATTTGATATTTCCAGAAACGCGGGAAGATTTGAGATTATGCCGAGTTTTAGTCGATCAGCTTAAACAAGCCCCCGTGCATCAGACTTACTTACCTTCCTCGCAGGATAAATTCTTAGCTCCAGTGCTGCGGATGCTCGAATGCTGTCCTTCCGATAATACGCCGCTCAGCGTATGGGCTCAGCGCGTATATACCACGGAGCGGACTTTATCACGCCGTTGCCAGATTGAGCTGGGTATGTCATTTAGTGAATGGCGTCAGCGGTTACGTTTTTTACACTCGTTGCCTTTGTTAGAGCAGGGGAAAACGGTGCAGGAAGTTGCACTTGAAGTGGGATACAGTTCTTCCTCTGCGTTTATCGTCATGTTCCAGCAGATCTCCGGTACCACGCCTGAGCGTTACCGAAAAGTGAGTTGATCAGCCAATGCGTGCTGACTTATTTGGGCTCGCTTCGCTTTTGGTGGCAAAATAGTAGTTCAATCATTTTCTTATTTACGCAGTGCTGAGCACCGGCGGGAGAAACACGTGAAAATTCTGGTCGATGAAAACATGCCTTATGCGGGCGAACTGTTTAGCCGTTTAGGGGCCGTACAAGCGGTGCGTGGGCGTCCGTTGCCTGCAGAAGCACTAGTGGGTGCGGATGCGCTGATGGTGCGTTCGGTGACTAAAGTGAACGCAGACTTACTGAGTGGCACGAGTGTGCGTTTTGTTGGCACCGCCACGGCTGGCACCGATCACGTTGATGACCGCTGGTTAAGCGAGCAGGGTATTGGTTTTTCGGCGGCTCCCGGCTGTAATGCGATAGCGGTAGTGGAGTACGTGTTTTCGTCTTTAATGATGCTGGCCGAACGCGATGGTTTTGACCTACGAGAGAAAACCGTTGGTATCGTCGGCGTAGGTAATGTCGGGTCTCGTTTGAATAACCGACTGAAGGCTTTAGGTGTGCAAACGCTGTTGTGCGATCCTCCTCGTGCGGCTAGAGGCGATGTTGAAACTTTTTATCCCTTAGATAAGTTGGTGCAGGACGCCGATATCCTGACTTTCCACACGCCGCTGAATAAAACCGGTAGTGATAAAACGCTGCATCTCGTTGATGCCGACTTGCTCGCTGTATTACCTGACAATCGTATTTTGATTAACGCGGCGCGTGGCCCTATTGTCGATAACTCGGCTTTGCTAGCGGCGCTGAAAAACGGTAAAAAGCTGAGTGTAATTTTGGACGTGTGGGAACCCGAGCCTGAGTTGTCATTAGAGCTGTTGGATCTGGTTGATATCGGTACGCCGCATATCGCAGGCTACAGCTTAGAAGGTAAAGCCCGCGGCACGACTCAGGTGTTTGAAGCCTACAGCGAATTTTTAGGACAGCCACAACACGTTGCTTTAAGCGAGCTCCTACCTGTGCCGGAAATTGCTAGCGTACGTGTTCATGGCGCATTGGATCAGGCAAAACTCAAACGTCTGATGCATCTGGTGTATGATGTGCGCCGCGATGATGCGCCGCTGCGTCGTGTGGCGGGGCAGGCTGGCGAATTTGATCGCTTGCGTAAACATTATCAAGAACGCCGCGAGTGGTCTTCACTGTGCGTCCTATGTGACGACAGCGTGAGCGTTGAGCTACTGAGAGCGCTAGGATTTAGCGCTGAACTGGCCTAGCCGACGGCGATGGCCTCATCCCTTTATTGGGGATAAAAAAACCGGTACTGAAACGTTATCTAAGGTTTGGCTAAGCTTCATCGACTAATTTTGAACTAAGGTTTTTTCCAGCGCCCGTTTTGCTTACTTAAGTGATGTCGGGCGCTCTGTATTTTTGCTTTGGGAGAAGAACATGACTGACGGCTGGAATATCGCCTTATTAGGAGCAACCGGTGCTGTAGGCAGCGCACTGTTGGAACAGTTGGCGGAACGAGAATTCCCTGTGGGTGAACTATTCCCATTGGCTAGCGAACGTAGCGCGGGTGAATCCATTCGCTTTAACGGTAAACAAATTCTGGTAGAAAACGCCGCTGAGTTTGACTGGTCACAAGTGCAACTTGCGTTCTTCGTCGCGGGGACGGAAGCGTCTCTGCGCTATGCGGAAGAGGCGGGTAACGCAGGTTGTTTGGTCATTGATAGTAGCGATGCCTTTGCTATGGAGCACGATGTTCCTTTGGTTGTGCCAAGCGTTAATCCACAGGCGCTGTCAGAGTATCGCAACCGCAATCTGGTCGTAGTGGCCGATAGCCTCGTTAGCCAATTGTTAACCGCAATTCGCCCGTTGACCGATGAGGCCGGCTTGGCACGCATTCATGTCACGAGCCTGCTATCGGCTTCCGCCCACGGTAAAGCTGCGGTAGACGAGTTAGCCGGACAGAGCGCGCGTTTGCTGAATGGTATTCCATTCGAACCTGGTTTATTCCAGAAACAACTGGCATTTAACCTGCTCCCTCTGGTATCTGATGCTCAGGGTAGCGTGCGTGAAGAGCGCCGTGTGGTTGATCAGGTTCGTAAAGTTCTACAGGATGAAAGCCTACCGATGTCGGTGAGCGTCATTCAGTCTCCGGTATTCTATGGCCATGCTCAGACCGTACATATTGAGACTCAACGCCCGATATCTGCTGAAGAAGCACGCGATGTTTTCGGTCGTTTAGAGAGTATCGAACTCAGCGAAGAGAATGATTATCCAACGCAGGTGGGGGATGCTTCTGGCAACCCACTGTTGAGCATCGGCTGTGTGCGTAATGACTATGGTTCCCCTGATGTCGTGCAGTTCTGGTCAGTCGCGGATAACGTGCGTTTTGGTGGTGCTTTGATGGCTATCGAGACTGCGGAGCGCCTGATTCAGGAGTACATGTACTAATGTCTGAAGCGTCAATCTCCGGCGAGTTGATACCCATGACAGAATCTGAGGTTCTGTCTGCGAAGCCTGTGTACAAGATAGCCCTCGGTATTGAATATGACGGCAGTCAGTATGCTGGATGGCAGCGTCAGTCGGACGCCCCGAGCGTGCAAGAGTGCTTAGAGAAGGCGTTGAGCAAAGTGGCCTGTGAGCCCATTACGGTATCCTGCGCCGGTCGAACCGACGCCGGTGTGCATGCGACAGGGCAAGTGGTGCATTTCGAAACACATGTGGCGCGGAAAGACGCGGCATGGACAATGGGCGTGAATACGCACATGCCGAAAGATATCGCTGTACGTTGGGTAAAAAGCGTCAGTGAGGATTTTCATGCACGATTTAGCGCTACGGCTCGCCGTTATCGTTATGTCATCTACAATCATCGCTATCGTCAGGCGGTTTTGCAAAATGGGCTGACTCATTTTTACCATCATTTGGACGCTGAACGCATGGAGCGGGCAGGGCAGGCGTTGCTGGGAGAGAATGATTTTACCTCTTTCCGCGCGTCACAATGCCAGTCGCGCACGCCATGGCGAAATGTGTCACATCTGAAGGTCACCCGTTTGGGCGATTACGTGATCGTAGACATCAAAGCCAACGCTTTTGTGCACCACATGGTGCGTAATATCGTGGGGAGCTTGATGGAGATTGGCTGTGGTAATCAGCCTGAAAGCTGGATGGCCGAGCTGCTGGCGGCGAAAGATCGTAAGCTGGCGGCGGCGACGGCCAAAGCGGCGGGTCTTTATCTGGTTTCAGTTGATTACCCTGAGCACTTTGATTTGCCAAAGGTTTCGATGGGGCCGCTGTTTCTCGCTGACTAAATGTGGTGGCTTAGATTTTTAGCTGGTGGAATTGACCAGCACTGTTTATGGAGAGTGAAGTGCCATGGAATATATTCAATGGATAATCGACTTTATCCTGCACATTGATGTGCATTTAGCGGAACTCGTTGCGCAGTATGGCGTTTGGGTTTATGCCATTCTGTTCCTGATCCTGTTCTGCGAAACCGGTTTGGTCGTGACGCCATTCCTGCCGGGTGACTCTTTGCTTTTTGTTGCCGGTGCTCTCGCGGCGTTGCCCACTAACGATCTCAATGTGCATACCATGGTCGCTTTAATGATCGCGGCGGCAATTATTGGCGATGCGGTTAACTATACGATTGGTCGCCTGTTTGGTGCGAAGCTGTTTAGCAATCCCAACTCTAAAATTTTTCGCCGCAGCTATCTGGATAAAACCCATGCGTTTTATGACAAACACGGCGGAAAAACCATTATTTTGGCGCGATTTGTTCCAATAGTGCGTACTTTTGCACCGTTTGTGGCGGGGATGGGGCATATGTCATATCGCCATTTCGCCATGTATAACGTGATTGGTGCGTTGCTGTGGGTGCTGTTGTTCACCTATGCCGGTTATCTGTTCGGTAACGTACCGGTCGTACAGGAAAACTTGAAACTGCTGATCGTCGCGATTATTGTGCTTTCTATTCTGCCGGGAGTGATTGAGGTTTGGCGTCATAAACGTGCAGCGAAAAAGTCAGCATCTTCTGACAGTCATCTATAGGGTGCTGTCACAGTTGGAAAATAAAATGCGTTTATTGTTCACCCGGAGTGTTCAATAAATGTAAACTCCACGCGGTTCGACCAGTTTTTTATCCACAGAGTCGAACCGTTGTGGTTTAATGAACGGCATTTATGGTCTGTTCCTGCTGGTTATCTTGAACCTTTTAGCGCGGTAAGCCTTTTGGCTAGTGGCCTAATTTGTGATTCAAGAAGGGAAGGTTCTTCGCCGCGAGGAAAGGGCTTTGACCGAATTTTTATGGCATGAACAGAGGACTGGCATTTCGCCAGGTTCAAACAGAAAGGTCATCGATGAGCTGGATTGAACGAATTCTTAACAAAAGTAATATCACGCAAACCCGTAAGGCGAGCATTCCTGAAGGTGTCTGGACTAAATGCGATAGCTGCGGTCAGGTACTTTATCGCGCCGAGCTGGAGCGTAATCTAGACGTTTGCCCTAAGTGTGATCACCACATGCGCATGTCTGCACGTATGCGTTTGCATACTTTGCTGGACGAAGGCAGTGAGGTTGAGCTAGGCAGCGAGCTGGAGCCTAAGGATATTCTTAAGTTTAAGGACTCCAAAAAATATAAAGATCGCATCTCTGCGGCGCAAAAAGAAACCGGTGAAAAAGACGCATTAATTGTGATGAAAGGTACACTGAAAGGTATGCCTGTGGTTGCTGCGTCTTTTGAATTCTCCTTTATGGGCGGTTCAATGGCTTCTGTGGTGGGTGCGCGCTTTGTGCGTGCGGTTGAGCAGGCATTGGAAGATAACTGTGCGCTGATTTGTTTCTCTGCCAGCGGCGGTGCCCGTATGCAGGAAGCACTGATGTCTCTGATGCAGATGGCAAAAACCAGTGCTGCATTAGCTAAGCTGCAAGAACGCGGTCTGCCCTATATCTCCGTGCTGACCGATCCGACAATGGGTGGGGTTTCAGCCAGTCTGGCCATGCTGGGCGACATTAATGTGGCTGAGCCTAAAGCGCTAATCGGCTTTGCGGGACCGCGTGTTATTGAGCAAACCGTACGTGAAAAGTTGCCACCAGGCTTCCAGCGCAGCGAATTCCTGATCGAAAAAGGTGCGATCGATATGATTGTGCGTCGTCCGGAAATGCGCGATAAACTGGCCAGTCTTGTGGCTAAAATGACGGGGCAGCCAGAACCTGTCAGCAACGAAATCGTTCGTGAAGTTTCTGTTGACGGCGAGACTCAAGAATAGGTTTGCCCTGCAGTTCCTTTATCTGAAACGTTTGGCGTGGCATCAGGGCTTTGCCCCATTTCGATGCAGCTTCAATGATGCAGGATAAAGCCATAGCCCCCGTCCTGGGGGCTATGTTGACTTCTTGAACCGGTATGAACGGGACTCATGAACGATCAATGACTATGAATAATCTCCCAATTCCCCAAGCCACATCGCCATTAGCTGATTGGCTGCACTATCTCGAACACCTGCATACCAAAGCGATTGAGCTAGGGCTTGACCGAGTTAAACGCGTTGCTGAAAACCTTGATCTCCTTAAACCCGCACCAACGGTATTTACCGTCGCTGGCACCAATGGCAAAGGCACAACTTGTCGCACGCTAGAGGCCATTTTAATGGCTGCCGGCTACCGAGTGGGTGTTTATAGTTCGCCGCATCTGTTGCGTTACACCGAACGTGTGCGTATTCAAGGCGAAGAGCTCAGCGAAGCCGAACATTGCCGCTCATTTGCCGCGTTAGAAGCAGGACGTGGCGATATTTCTCTGACCTATTTTGAATATGGCACCTTGTCAGCGTTGCAGCTGTTTAAACAGTCTGCTCTGGATGTGGTTATCCTTGAAGTCGGGTTAGGGGGGCGTTTAGATGCGACCAATATTGTTGATCCCAGCGTTGCGGTGGTCACCAGCATTGCTCTGGATCATACCGACTGGTTAGGGCCTGATAGAGAAAGTATTGGTCGTGAAAAAGCGGGTATCTTCCGTGCGGGTATTCCGGCGATTGTGGGTGAGCCTGATATGCCGCTGACTATCGCAGAGGTCGCCGCTGAAAAGGGCGCGAAGCTTTATCGTCGCGGAGCAGACTGGAACTTCAGCGTAACCGATCGCGATTGGCAATGGCATGATGCAGATAAAACGTGGTCGCATTTACCTTTACCGAAGGTGCCGTTGCCGAATGCCGCTACCGCGTTAGCGGCGCTGCGCCATTGTTCGCTGAGCATCGATGACGCCGCTATCCGTCAGGGATTAGATTCGGCATTATTACCGGGACGCTTCCAAATCGTCCGCGAGCAGCCTTTGTTAATTCTGGATGTGGCGCATAATCCTCATGCGGCAGGATATTTGGCGGGACGCTTACAGCAGTTGCTCGAGCAGCGTCCATCGACGCAACCCCGTCATCTGCGCGCGGTGGTTGGCATGTTAGAAGATAAAGACATTGCGGGAACGCTAGAGTGTCTGAAACCTTTAATCCATGATTGGTACTGTGCTCCGCTAGAGGGGCCACGTGGCGCTCCTGTTGAACGCTTAGCTGAGCATTTAGATGAACCTAATGTGTTTGCCGACGTCGAAAGTGCATGGAGAAAAGCAATGCAGGATGCTGCTCCACAGGATATCGTGATTGTTTGTGGTTCGTTCCATACTGTCGCGCATGTTATGGCGGCATTAGAAACGGAGAACGCGAGTGGCGAGTAAGTTTCAAAACCGACTTGTTGGCACGATCATTATCGTTGCGCTGGGTGTGATTGTGTTGCCTGGCTTGTTAGATGGCCAGAAAAAGCATTATCAGGATGAGTTTGGGGCGATCCCCTTAGTGCCTAAACCGGGCGAGGACGATCCCACTGATGTTATCCCTCCGGTCACACAACCTCTGAGCGAAACACCTCTGCTACCGCAGGAAGGTGCGAATGCGCAGATACCTCAAGAGAGTGGCAATGTTCCGAATCAGGATCGCGATAGTGTCAATATGACATCGCCTTCTAATGTCCAGCAAGGGCGCGGTGAGGTCGTTGATCTCAAGCCAGTGGAAAGCAAGCCTGTAGAGCAACCTAAACCGGTGAAAAAACCGGTGGAGAAGCCAAAGCCGGTCGAACCGCCTAAGATGGTTGAGGCTAAGCCCAAGCCGGTTGAAAAAACCGTGGAGCAGCCAAAAACTGTCGAGCAGTCTAAACCCGTAGAACAACCGAAGCCCGCTGAGCAACCTAAAGCCGCCGCTGTACCAGAAGAAAAAGCGCCTGCAGGGCAAGCATATGTGGTGCAGCTTGGCGCATTACGTAATGCGTCTAAGGCGAGTGAAATCGTGGCGAAGCTGCGTTTGTCTGGCTATCGCGCCTATACGGTTCCTGCAACGCCGGTTCAAGGGGAAATTACTCGCTTGTTTGTGGGGCCTGATGCCTCCAAACAAAAACTGGAATCTGCTTTGCCTGAGCTCAACAGCATCAGTGGGTTGAATGGTCAGGTGCGCAGCTATAGTGGTAAGTAGTCATTATGTAGACGCGGATTTACCGTGAAATGAACGGCGTTTGTTTTTCCAACAGCTTTGTCCTCAGTTATGGGGGCAGGGCTGTTGTTACATCTGGGAGTTGGTCTGACCGGAAGCATTGGCCGGATCTATGCCAAATTTTTATGAGAATAAAATTTGCGAACAGGAAGGGAAATCCTCTACGCAAACGTTTTCTTTTTCTGTTAGAATTCGCCGCGAACTGGATGCCGAGGCAATTCTTGGATTGGAATGGTCATGGTTTGGATTGATTGGGTCATTATTGGCATCATCGGATTTTCGGCGTTAGTTAGCCTGATTCGAGGATTTGTGCGAGAAGCGTTGTCACTGGTTACATGGGGGGCCGCGTTCTTTGTCGCCAGCCATTTCTATACCTATCTCGCCGTCTACTTCACCCGTTTTGAAGATGCGCTGGTGCGCAACGGCATTGCGATTGCCATTTTGTTTGTTGCAACGCTGATTGTCGGAGCCATTGTTAACTATGTGATTGGTTCGTTGGTGGAGCGAACCGGACTGAGCGGAACCGACCGTGTACTAGGGATTTGCTTTGGTGCGCTACGTGGAGTGCTGATTGTGTCAGCGCTACTGTTCTTTCTGGATACCTTTACCTCGATGGCACAAAGTGCGGACTGGAAACAGTCGCAGCTCATCCCGCAGTTCAGTTACATTATCAGGTGGTTCTTTGACTACCTGCAGAGCACGTCGAGTTTCATACCGGAGCATTTGCCTTCTATTCCGCTCCCGCTCCGGTAACGCTGATGAGGAAATGACAACATGTGCGGTATTGTCGGTATCGCCGGTTTTACACCGGTAAACCAGTCGATTTATGATGCGTTAACGGTGCTTCAACACCGTGGGCAAGATGCCGCAGGCATCGTCACTATTGATGCCAATAATGGCTTCCGTTTGCGTAAAGCGAACGGGTTGGTGAAAGATGTGTTTGAAGCACGGCATATGCTCCGCCTGCAAGGCAATATGGGTATCGGCCACGTTCGTTACCCAACGGCAGGCAGCTCTAGCGCATCTGAGGCGCAGCCGTTTTATGTTAACTCCCCGTTTGGTATTACCTTGGCTCACAACGGTAATCTGACGAATGCGCACGAACTTAAGCAGAAATTGTTTGAGCGTGCGCGTCGCCACGTCAATACCACTTCTGACTCTGAAATCTTGCTCAATATCTTTGCTCATGAGCTGGATCGTTTTGATCATTATCCGCTGGAAGTTGATAACGTATTTGCAGCGGTTGCGGCGACGCATCAGCAAATTCGTGGCGCTTATGCCTGCGTACTGATGATCATCGGCCACGGCATGGTGGCGTTTCGCGATCCAAACGGCATTCGTCCGTTGGTGATCGGTAAACGCGATCTGGAAGATGGCCGAGTAGAATATATGGTCGCTTCCGAAAGCGTGGCTCTGGATACGCTGGGCTTCGAATTCATCCGTGATGTTGCACCGGGTGAAGCGATTTATGTTACTGAGAAAGGGCAGTTATTTACCCGCCAGTGTGCCGATAATCCGAAGAGCAATCCTTGTCTGTTTGAGTATGTCTACTTTGCTCGTCCAGATTCCTTTATCGATAAGATTTCTGTCTACAGTGCACGTGTGCGAATGGGGCAGAAGCTAGGGGCAAAAATTGCCCGTGAGTGGGAGGATTTGGATATTGATGTGGTTATCCCGATCCCTGAAACCTCATGTGATATCGCGCTAGAAATCGCTCGTATTCTGGATAAGCCTTATCGTCAGGGATTTGTTAAAAATCGCTACGTAGGCCGCACCTTTATCATGCCAGGCCAGCAGGAACGCCGAAAATCAGTGCGTCGCAAGCTTAACGCCAATCGTGCTGAATTCCGTGACAAAAATGTGCTGTTGGTTGATGACTCTATCGTACGTGGTACGACTTCCCAACAGATTATGGAAATGGCTCGGGAGGCGGGTGCGAAGAAGGTTTATCTAGCATCGGCTGCGCCGGAAATCCGTTTCCCTAACGTGTATGGCATCGATATGCCAAACGCTAATGAGCTGATTGCACACGGGCGTGAAGTGAACGAAATTGCGAAAATCATTGGCGCTGATGGCCTGATTTTCCAAGATCTGAACGATCTCATCGAGGCCGTGCGTGAAGAGAATCCCGATATTGAGCAGTTTGAGTGCTCAGTATTTAACGGGATTTATGTCACCAAGGATGTGGATCAAGGCTACCTCGATTATCTGCAGTCGCTGCGCAGTGATGATGCAAAAGCGATACGCGGTCAGGAAGAAGCTGAAAATCTTGAGATGCATAATGAGGGGTAATTGCCTCTGCAAGCCATGTTAGATTGGCATTCTATTTTTAGCATCTGCTCGCATTTGGCCGCATTGACTATGTAGTTAATGAGTCATAAATTATTTATGTCCTATCTGCCCTGCATGGTGAAATTTACGTTGAAGTAGATTTTCACCATGCAGGTTTTTTTTGTCTTGCGATAGTCCCAAAATGGGATAAGATTCACTTGTCCCAGAATGGGACTCATGGATGTTATGATGCCCATACCATAGAAATGGAGTGGTAGATGAATATTCGCCCAATCCGTAATGAGCAAGATTACAAAGCCGCTTTGAAAGAGGCCGCACGACTTTTTGAAAATCCCCCTGAGCCAAATACGCCGGAAGGGGATCAACTCGAAGTTATGCTTACGCTTATAGAGTCATACGAATCTAAGCACTTTCCCGTGGAGCTTCCCGATCCGGTTGAAGCTATTAAGTTTCGCATGGAGCAGTCAGGCTTGACGGTTCGTGATCTGACTGCGGCCATTGGGCATCCTAACCGTGTCTATGAAGTGTTGAATCGTAAACGTAATTTAACGCTACCGATGATTCGCCGTTTGCACTCCTTGTTTGGTATTCCAGCTGAGTGTCTGATTAAATCCACCAAAGTAGGCCAACACTCATGAAACGTTTAATCATCGGTATTTCTGGCGCCAGCGGCGTGATTTATGGCGTGCGTATGCTGGAAGTATTGCGCGGCGTGCCTGATATCGAAACTCATCTGATCATGAGCAATGCCGCACGGCAGACTCTGGCACTAGAAACCGATCTCCAACTGCGCGATGTACAGAGCCTTGCTGACGTGGTGCATGATGCGCGTGATATTGCCGCCAGTATCTCTTCGGGTTCGTTTAAAACCGCAGGTATGGTCATCTTACCGTGCTCGATGAAAACGCTGTCTGGTATTGTTCATAGCTATACCGATAACTTATTGACGCGAGCGGCAGACGTGGTGCTTAAGGAGCGCCGCCGTTTAGTGCTTTGCGTGCGTGAAACTCCGCTACATTTAGGCCATCTGCGCATGATGACCACGGCAGCAGAACTCGGCGCGATCGTGATGCCGCCGGTTCCCGCGTTTTATCATCGTCCACAGACGTTGCAAGATATCGTCGATCAAACGGTTAACCGCGTGATCGATCAGTTTGATATCGAGATTTCACAAGATCTCTTCACCCGCTGGGACGGCGGACATAAATCGCAGTAACACTTGTGCAACATTAGTGCGTTTTTGCAACATCGATCACTTTTGGTGCATAAAGTCTAATTTTCCCTCCTCAGGACCTGTCGTTTTGTCATTGCTGCTCTATCTTTGCTAAAGCAAAGCTGAGTGGCTCACTTCACTGATATCAGCGGTGTTCCGCATCCTTAGAATCGTTCCTTTGAGGATGCAGGCTCACCGCCAGCGTGTATCACGTGGTGAGTCAATGGGTATGGCATGAAATCTGCTACAGCTTTCAATGCGAGCCGAGCTTTCGCATAAATAACAATTTTAAGTCAATACATTGAGTTCGACAGACTGCAAACAACACAACGACATCACAACCATAAAACGTTTCCTTGAGGGTAAAGTATGAAGAAGCAGGTATTAGCAGTATCTCTAGTTTTAGCGATGGTTGGCTCTTCAAGCGTTTTTGCGGCGGTTCCGGATCATCTCAGAGTGGGCACCGATCCGACCTATGCACCGTTTTCTTCCAAAAATCCTCAAGGACAACTGGTGGGATTTGATATCGACTTAGCCAAAGAGTTGTGTAAACGCATCAATACTCAATGTACGTTTGTAGAGAGTGATTTCGATGCCCTGATCCCATCTCTGAAAGCCAAGAAGATCGACACCATCATTTCTTCCCTATCGATTACCGAAAAGCGCCAAAAGGAAATTGCTTTTACCGAGAAGCTCTACGCAGCAGATTCTCGCTTAGTAGCTGCTAAAGGTTCTCCTATTCAGCCAACGTTGGAGTCATTGAAAGGTAAACACGTCGGGGTACTGCAAGGTTCTACGCAGGAAACTTATGCGAATCAGCACTGGCGTCCGCAGGGTGTGGACGTGGTGCCGTATCAGAATCAGGATTTAATCTACGCTGATTTAGCGGCGGGCCGAATCGATGCGGCTTTCCAAGATGAAGTTGCCGCTAGCGAAGGCTTCTTGAAACAGCCTGTGGGCAAAGACTATGCCTTTGCAGGCCCATCGGTGAAAGACAACGCAATTTTTGGCGTAGGTACAGGCATGGGGTTGCGTAAGGATGATGCCGATTTGAAGGTTGCCTTGGATAAAGCCTTCGATTCGATGCGTAAAGATGGCACCTATGACAAGTTTGCTAAGAAGTATTTCGACTTTAACGTCTACGGCGGTTAATCCGAGGTGAGACATCCACCGTATTTTGTGCGGTGGGTGTCTGTGGGTTAAGTTTTTTCGCTATGAAATGGCAGGCTGAAGATGCTACAAGGCTACTCTCAACTCATTTTAAATGGTGCACTAGTGACGCTTGAGCTTGCGGTAAGCTCGGTGCTGCTTGCGGTGGCCATAGGCTTGCTTGGTGCGGCGGCAAAGCTCTCTCGTTCGTCTGTTCTGACGACGATTTTTGAAGGTTACACCACGCTTATTCGAGGCGTACCGGATCTTGTCCTGATGCTGCTGATCTTTTATGGCTTGCAGATGGTTTTAAACCAAATAACGGATTTACTCGGCTGGTCGCAGTTTAATATCGATCCACTGGTTGCCGGCGTGATCACGCTGGGCTTTATCTATGGCGCTTATTTTACGGAAACGTTTCGCGGTGCCTTTATGGCTGTACCAAAAGGTCAGATCGAAGCGGCAACGTCGCTGGGATTTTCCGCCAGCAAAATTTTCCGCCGTATTTTGTTCCCAGCCATGATGCGCTATGCGTTACCGGGCATCGGTAATAACTGGCAGGTGATTTTAAAAGCCACAGCGCTAGTTTCTTTGTTAGGTTTGGACGATTTAGTCAAAGCCACTCAGATTGCTGGCAAAGGTACTTGGCAGCCATTCTATTTTGCCATCGTGGCGGGTGCGATCTATTTGTTCTTTACCACGATGTCGAACGGTGTGCTGCTGATGCTCGAGAAACGCTACTCTGCGGGTGTGAGAAGGGCAGAACTATGAATGAAATTATTCATGAGTATTGGAAATCGCTGATTTGGACGGATGGCTTTCGCTTCACCGGAATAGCGATTACGCTGTGGTTGTTGATTGCTTCGGTGGTGATGGGCGGAATACTGGCCGTTTTTCTCTCCGTGGCTAGGGTTTCCCCAAAACGTTGGATTTCGATGCCGGTATGGTTGTTTACCTGGGTCTTTCGTGGTACTCCGCTGTATGTGCAACTGCTGGTGTTTTACTCTGGGATGTACACGCTGGAAATAGTCAAAGGTACCGAGATGCTCAATGCATTTTTCCGCAGCGGGCTGAACTGTACTTTACTGGCGTTAACGCTGAATACCTGCGCCTATACCACCGAAATCTTTGCTGGAGCGATCCGTGCGGTACCCCATGGTGAAATCGAAGCCGCGAATGCTTATGGGTTTTCACGTTTTAAGCTTTACCGCTGCATTATTTTACCTTCTGCGTTACGTACGGCATTACCTGCATACAGTAATGAAGTGATTCTGATGCTGCACTCGACCGCACTGGCGTTTACCGCGACGGTACCGGATTTGCTGAAAGTGGCTCGTGATATCAATTCCGCAACCTATCAGCCTTTCACCGCGTTTGGCATTGCGGCCGTGCTATATCTGATTATCTCTTACGTGCTCATCAGGTTGTTCCGCAAAGCGGAAAAACGCTGGATGGCCCATGTTAATCCCACACTTTCTCACTGAGCTGCCGTTGATGAATCCAACCAAACTTAACGTAATAGAGCTGCATAAACGCTACGGTGACCACGAAGTGTTGAAAGGTGTGTCACTGACGGCAAAAGCGGGTGATGTGATCAGTATTATTGGCTCATCGGGATCGGGAAAGAGTACGTTTTTACGCTGCATTAATTTTTTGGAGAAACCGAGCGAGGGCACGATTGCTATTAACGGCACCGATATCGGTTTGGTTCGTGATACTGACGGTCAGTTAAAAGTGGGTGATAAAAAGCAGCTTCGATTGTTGCGTACGCGCCTGACGATGGTGTTCCAGCATTTCAATTTATGGAGCCACATGACCGTGCTGGAAAACGTGATGGAGGCACCGATTCAGGTTCTTGGTCTGAGTAAAGCGGAGGCGCATGAGAGAGCGATTCGCTACCTAGACAAAGTGGGTATTGATGAAAGAGCGCGAGGGAAATACCCGATCAATTTGTCTGGCGGTCAGCAACAACGTGTGTCTATCGCTCGTGCTTTAGCGATGGAGCCTGAAGTATTGCTATTTGATGAACCAACGTCGGCGCTCGATCCTGAATTGGTTGGTGAAGTATTACGCATTATGCAAAAGCTGGCCGAAGAGGGGAAAACGATGGTTGTGGTGACTCACGAGATGGGATTTGCTCGTCACGTGTCTAATCACGTCATTTTTTTGCATCAAGGGATAATCGAAGAACAAGGGCCGCCAGAGTTGGTGTTTGGTAACCCCAAAAGTGTGCGGCTACAGCAGTTTTTGTCGGGGGCATTGAAGTAGGGGGATTGCTGGGAGAGCATAATAGCCGCAGTACTTTTATGCTAGAGTGGTGTGATTTTTCGTACTGCAGACATCACTGGCGTAGGCGTGAGAGCGGTGTAAGGTTTCGTACGCCTAAAGCACCTAAATCTGCATATACGCTGTGCAGGCGTCC
>ERZ827496.171-NODE-171-length-95657-cov-6.942470_pt1 | contig 95657 bp, 76 predicted proteins | sample MGYA00519769_ERZ827496 | MGnify/ENA primary metagenome ERZ827496 (study PRJEB31778, sample SAMEA3449327) | human gut metagenome | biome: human gut; feature: human-associated habitat; material: faeces | place: United Kingdom | collected 2010/2012 ...
AGCGCCGATGGTAGTGTGGGGTCTCCCCATGCGAGAGTAGGGAACTGCCAGGCATCAAATAAACGAAAAAGCCTCATGCGAAAGCATGGGGCTTTTTTGTTTTGTCTAACATTTGAACAAATCTGATCATTTGTCCATTCAAGTAAACGCCTTCATACAGCCAAATTTCCCACAGATATCACAAAAAGCGCTGCAAGTACCTCGAGTCTTTCTCATTGGTTAGCTAGCTATTGAAGTGTTATTTTAACCAATATATAACAATTTACTTACATTAAGTGCATGGCAAATGACCATTGCACCCTTTTACCTCTGTAGGGGAATTGTTATGGCAGATACTACTCCAGCTCTGACTGGGCAGAACTCAGGTGAGCAAGATACTCGCAAGCGCATCTTCGCTATTGTCGGTGCTTCATCAGGCAACCTTGTCGAATGGTTTGATTTCTATGTTTATTCATTCTGTGCGCTTTACTTCGCTCCCGTGTTTTTCCCCAGTGGTGATTCCACAACGCAGCTTCTGCAAACGGCGGGTGTGTTTGCTGCCGGTTTTCTCATGCGTCCTATCGGTGGTTGGGTGTTTGGCTACATTGCAGATAAGCATGGCCGCCGTACATCGATGATGATTTCAGTCTGTATGATGTGTTGTGGCTCGTTGGTGATTGCCTGTTTACCGACCTATGCATCCATAGGTAACTGGGCTCCTGCCCTGTTGCTTCTAGCTCGCCTATTCCAAGGGCTGTCCGTTGGTGGGGAGTATGGAACCAGTGCCACATACATGAGCGAGGTAGCCGTTGAGGGCAAGCGCGGATTCTACGCATCATTCCAATATGTCACATTGATCGGTGGCCAACTGCTTGCTCTACTGGTGTTAGTGGTTTTACAGCAAACACTGAGTACGGAAGAGCTTCGTTCATGGGGATGGCGAGTGCCATTCGTGCTAGGCGCGCTGCTGGCAGTAGTTGCACTTTATTTGCGCCGTTCACTGCACGAGACCTCGAGCAAGGAAACAAGGAAACGTAAGGATGCTGGGACGCTCTCAGGGTTATGGAACAATAAAAAAGCTTTCCTGATGGTGCTCGGTTTTACCGCAGGAGGCTCACTCAGCTTCTATACGTTCACTACCTATATGCAAAAATATCTGGTCAACACCGCAGGTATGGATGCGAAAATGGCGAGCGGAATTATGACTGCGGCTCTATTTGTCTTCATGCTGCTACAACCGATTTTTGGTGGGCTATCTGATAAAGTGGGGCGCCGTAATTCGATGATTGCTTTTGGTGCATTAGCCTCTTTGCTTACTGTACCGATTTTGACAACCTTGCAAGATGTGACTAACCCTTATCTGGCCTTCGTGATGATCGTGCTAGCGCTGACAATCGTGAGTCTATACACCTCGATTGGTGGCTTGCTGAAGGCCGAGATGTTCCCACCAGAGGTGCGAGCTCTGGGCGTTGGACTTTCTTATGCGGTGGGCAACGCGTTATTTGGCGGCTCTGCTGAATATGTCGCTTTGTCGATGAAAGCGGCAGGCATTGAGACGGCTTTCTTCTGGTATGTTTCCGGTATGTGTTTTATCGCGATGTTAGTTTCTTTGCTGCTGCATAAAAAAGGTCAGGAAATCAAAATGTAAGGCTCAAGATTGGCGACGTGCAGGATGAAAGATTTTCAACTTCATCCTGCACGCTGTACAAGCCGCTAAAAACTCGTTATCTTCAGGCATCTAGAAGTCTAAACGTTTATATGGATGCTTTTCTATAAAAGAGTCTAGGAGCAGCGATTATGCCAATCAGGGTGCCAGATGAACTACCAGCCGTAAGTTTTTTGCGGAATGAAAACGTATTTGTGATGCCATCTTCGCGTGCCGCAACACAAGAAATCCGCCCGCTAAAGGTTCTGGTACTCAATCTGATGCCTAAGAAGATAGAGACGGAAAATCAGTTTCTACGCTTGCTTTCTAACTCCCCTCTACAAATTGATGTGCAGCTATTGCGAATCGATAGCCGTGAGTCTAAGAATACGCCAGCCGAACACTTGGATAACTTTTACTGTAATTTCGAAGATATCAAAGATCAAAATTTTGATGGCTTGATCGTGACCGGCGCCCCTCTCGGGCTGGTAGATTTTTGCGATGTGGCGTATTGGCCACAGATTGAGCAGATCGTGCATTGGGCGAAAGAGCATGTCACTTCAACGCTGTTTGTGTGTTGGGCAGTACAGGCTGCATTGAATGTATTATATGGTCTTCCAAAGCTTACGCGTGAAACTAAACTCTCTGGCGTTTACCATCATCAAACTTTACAACCGCTGGCGCTACTCACCCGCGGGTTTGACGAAACCTTTTTGGCACCTCATTCTCGTTACGCTGATTTTCCTGTCGATGTGCTTCGTGAATATACCGATCTCGATATTTTGGCTGAATCAGAACAGGCCGGAGCTTATCTGTTTGCGACTAAAGACAAGCGCATGGCTTTTGTCACAGGGCATCCGGAATATGATGCTCACACCTTATCTGGTGAGTATTTCCGCGATGTTGCTGCGGGGCTGACGCCGGATGTGCCAGTGAACTATTTCCCAGATGATAACCCAGAAAATAGTCCGAAAGCCTCTTGGCGTAGCCATGGACACCTACTGTTTACTAACTGGTTAAACTACTACGTTTATCAGATTACGCCGTTTGATTTGCGCTATATGAATCCGACGTTGGAATAGCCCCTCTCCATCTGTTTAGCGCCTCCTTTCCAATTGCGCTGCTGAACTCCTGTTTGGCAGCGAAACCATTCCTCATGTTCGTCCCTCTCATTCTTTTTCTTAATTAACAATAATCTGTGTTTAAAAATATTAATGGAATCGGTTTTCTTGCTGTGCAAATCAATATGTCATTCTATCTATATGAAAGATAAGACATATAAAAATAATTTAAATAAAAATGGAAATTGTTTTTGATTTAATGAAATCACTGTCTACTCTTTAATCTGTTGGTGCGAAATTTAATCGCTTATTAGCAACGGGAAAGTTGGCTGAATGACAGGAACGGGAATTTGATTACGTCCCGAGTTTAGGCAGGAGACAGACAGATGACACAACAGGCAATAGATACAGAGTTGGCGTTTAGTCAGCGGTTTGGCAGTAATGAACGTCAGATTCTGACAGACGGTGCAGTCGAGTTCTTGACCGATCTAGTGGCTCGGTTTGCCCCACAGCGGGATAAGTTGTTGGCCGCACGTAAGGTGCAACAGCAAGCTATAGACCGTGGAGAACTACCGGATTTTATTTCGGAAACGGATTCCATTAAAAATTCAAACTGGAAAATTCGCGGTATTCCGAGCGATCTTCAAGACCGGCGTGTGGAGATCACGGGACCCGTTGAACGCAAGATGGTGATTAACGCGCTCAATGCTAACGTTAAAGTTTTCATGGCTGACTTTGAAGACTCATTGGCGCCAAACTGGGACAAAGTGATTGAAGGCCAAGTTAATTTACGCGATGCCGTAAATGGAACGATTAGCTTTACCAACGAAGCAGGAAAGATCTATCAGCTAAAACCAAATCCAGCAGTGTTAATCGCTCGTGTCCGTGGGCTACATTTGCCGGAAAAGCATGTCACTTGGCAAGGTGAGCCTATCCCCGGCGGCCTGTTTGATTTTGCCTTGTACTTCTTCCACAACTACAAAGCTCTGCTGGAAAAGGGAAGCGGCCCCTATTTCTATCTGCCGAAAACGGGGTCTTACCATGAGACAGCATGGTGGAGTGAGATCTTCAGCTTTACCGAAGATCGTTTCGATCTGCCGCGTGGAACGATCAAAGCCACCGTGTTGATAGAAACGCTACCGGCCGTATTCCAGATGGATGAAATCTTACATAGTCTGCGCGATCACATCGTTGGTTTGAACTGTGGCCGCTGGGATTACATCTTCAGCTATATCAAGACACTAAAGAATCATAGCAATCGCGTTTTGCCCGACCGTCAGTCAGTCACGATGGAAAAACCGTTCTTGAGTGCTTACTCACGGCTTTTGATCAAAACCTGCCACAAGCGTGGTGCTTTTGCCATGGGAGGAATGGCAGCGTTTATTCCGAGCAAAGACGCTGAGCGCAACGCATGGGTCATGGACAAGGTTCGTGCTGACAAAGAGTTAGAGGCAAACAATGGTCATGACGGCACTTGGGTTGCTCATCCGGGACTGGCAGATGAAGTCATGCAGGTATTCGGTCGGGTATTGGGCGATCGCCAGAACCAGCTAGACGTTAGTCGCTCCCAAGATGAGCCGATTACGGCACAACAACTGCTAGAGCCATGTCCCGGAGAACGAACTGAAGAAGGTATGCGTGCCAATATTCGCGTTGCGGTTCAATACATTGAGGCATGGATTTCCGGTAATGGCTGTGTGCCAATCTATGGACTGATGGAAGATGCGGCGACCGCTGAAATCTCTCGTACCTCAATTTGGCAGTGGATCCATCATGGCAAAACGCTCAGCAATGGCCTGCAGGTAACGCCAGCGCTTTTCCGCCAGCTACTGAAAGAAGAAATGCAGGTGATTCGTCAAGAGCTTGGTGATGCACGCTTTGATAGCGGTCGTTTTGATGAAGCTGCACGCCTAATGGAACGGATTACAACCAGCAGTGAGCTCATTGATTTCCTGACGCTACCTGGTTACGAACTGTTGAATTAAGCCCTACAACCTAACCCTATACCGAACAATAAAATAGAGAAAAAGCCAAGGAGCGCTTGCCATGTCTACCTCACGTAATCAGCAAATTCAGCAGTTGGAACAGGATTGGAAAACTAACCCGCGTTGGGAGGGTATTACTCGCCCTTACAGCGCAAATGATGTGGTTAATCTACGCGGTTCGGTGAATCCAGAGTGCACTCTGGCCCAAAAAGGTGCGGCGAAACTGTGGGAGCTGCTGCATGGCGGTTCGCGCAAAGGCTACGTCAATTGCCTTGGGGCACTGACTGGAGGTCAGGCGCTACAGCAGGCAAAGGCTGGCGTAGAGGCGATTTATTTGTCTGGTTGGCAAGTGGCTGCCGATGCGAATCTGGCATCCAGTATGTATCCCGATCAGTCACTGTATCCGGTGAATTCAGTACCCGCCGTGGTTGAGCGTATCAATAATTCATTTCGTCGCGCAGATCAGATCCAGTGGGCAAACGGTATTGAGCCGGGCGACAGCAAATTTACCGACTACTTCCTGCCTATTGTTGCGGATGCTGAAGCGGGGTTTGGCGGTGTGCTGAATGCGTTTGAACTGATGAAGTCGATGATTGAAGCGGGTGCCGGTGGCGTCCATTTCGAAGACCAACTGGCCTCAGTGAAAAAATGTGGTCACATGGGGGGGAAGGTTCTGGTTCCAACACAGGAGGCTATCCAAAAGCTGGTTGCAGCACGTTTAGCGGCTGACGTTCTGGGGGTTCCTACCCTAGTGATTGCGCGCACCGATGCTGACGCCGCCGATTTAATTACCTCGGACTGCGACAGCTACGATAGCGCATTTGTGACGGGTGAGCGCACCGTTGAAGGCTTCTTCCGTACTCATGCTGGCATTGAGCAGGCAATCAGCCGTGGCTTAGCCTACGCGCCGTATGCAGACTTAGTATGGTGTGAAACTTCGACACCAGATCTAGATGCAGCGAAACGCTTTGCTGACGCCATTCATGCACAGTATCCCGGCAAACTGCTGGCCTATAACTGTTCTCCATCCTTCAACTGGAAAAAGAATCTAGACGATCAAACCATTGCGCGTTTCCAAGATGAGCTTTCTGCGATGGGGTACAAATACCAATTCATCACGCTGGCGGGCATTCACAGCATGTGGTTCAACATGTTCGACTTGGCTCATGCCTATGCCAACGGCGAAGGGATGAAACACTATGTAGAGAAAGTCCAAGAGCGTGAGTTTGCGGCGCAAAAGCAGGGTTACACCTTTGCCTCTCATCAGCAAGAAGTCGGAACGGGCTATTTTGATAAGGTCACCAATGTGATTCAGGGAGGGGCATCTTCGGTGACAGCGCTGACGGGATCGACGGAAGAGCAGCAATTCTAAGTATCCAGCGAATTTAACGCGGTCAGAATGTTGGGCGGCCGCACACCAACGATTTTGGATATTTGAACGGGTAGGGCAGATGCTCTGCCCGTTTTTGTCGGATAGCAGGTGAGGTGGCAGAGATGGCTATTGGTATGGAACAACTGATTGCTCAAACGATCTTACAGGGCTTTGATGCGCAGTATGGGCGCTTTCTTGAAATTACCGCCGGAGCCCAGCAGCGCTTTGAAAAAGCGAATTGGGCGGCTATCCAACAGGCGATGAAAAAGCGTATTCATCTATATGACCATCATGTTGGACTAGTCGTGGAGCAGTTGCGCCGGATGACGGGGCCTTTATGCCATGACGCCGAATTTCTCGCGCGGGTGAAAACCGTATACACCGAAATGTTACCGGAATATCCGCGCTTTGAAATTGCTGAAAGCTTTTTTAATTCGGTCTATTGCCGCCTGTTCAATCATCGAGAATTGACGCCAGATAAGCTGTTTGTTTTTAGCTCTCAGCCCGAACGCCATTGGCGCGAGTTTCCCCGTCCGTTGGCCAGAACGTTCAAACCAGATAACGGTTGGCGTTTTCTCATTAGCGATCTTCTGACCGAGCTGCCGCTGCGTCTGCCGTGGGAGGATCGTGCTCGAGACGTGAATTATATCGTGGGTCATTTGGAAAATACGTTTAGCGCCGAAACGTTAAATTGCAGTCGTTTGCAGGTGGCTAATGAACTGTTTTACCGTAATAAAGCAGCATGGCTGGTGGGAAAACTGCACACGCCAGAGGGGGTTTATCCATTTCTGTTGCCTATTCATCATAATGAAGCGGGAGCGCTATTTGTTGATACTTGTTTAACACGCTTGGACGAGGCCAGTATCGTTTTTGGTTTCGCTCGCTCCTACTTTATGGTGTATGCCCCCTTACCTGCAGCACTTGTTGACTGGTTACGCGAGATTTTACCGGGTAAAACGACGGCTGAATTATATATGGCGATAGGCTGTCAAAAGCACGGAAAGACGGAATACTACCGCGAATATTTAAAACATTTGGCTGAATCAAAAGAGCAATTCATCATCGCGCCGGGTATCCGCGGTATGGTGATGCTGGTATTTACATTACCCTCTTTTGATCGAGTATTTAAGGTGATTAAAGACACCTTTGCGCCACAAAAGGAAGTCGATCCGGCACGTGTTCAGGCCTGCTATCAGTTGGTTAAGGAGCATGATCGCGTGGGGCGCATGGCGGATACACAAGAGTACGAAAACTTTGTTATCGAAAAATGGCGTATTAGTCCAGATTTGATGGAAGAGTTACAAAAAGAAGTCCCTGAAAAATTGGAAGATTTAGGCGATAGGATTGTGATTCGCCACCTCTATATTGAACGCAGAATGATACCGCTTAACATATATCTTGAGCAGGCTGATGAACGTCAGTTACATGATGCGATTGAAGAATATGGCAATGCCATCAAACAGCTGGCCGCGGCCAATATTTTTCCCGGTGATATGCTGTTTAAAAACTTTGGAGTCACCAGACATGGGCGTGTGGTGTTCTATGATTATGACGAAATTTGCTATATGACGGAGGTAAACTTCCGTGATATACCCCCGCCGCGCTACCCCGAGGATGAGATGGCCAGTGAGCCTTGGTACAGCATTTCGCCCAATGATGTTTTCCCTGAGGAGTTTCAACATTTTCTATGCGGAGATGCGCGCATTAGGCGGCTTTTTGCTGAAATGCACGGTGATTTATTTACCGCAAACTATTGGCGCAGCTTGCAGCAAAGGATCAACAACGGCATGGTAGATGATGTATTTGCCTATCGCCGTAAACGTCGTTTTGCGCAACGTTAATTAGCAGGGGTACGCAGTACACAAGGAACGGTAATGTGGCGATGAGATTCAGGATTATGCAGCAAAGTGAGTAATTGCTTCACGGCCAGACGTCCACCTTCGGCGTAGCCTAGATCGATAGAAAAAGTTTGCGGGTATAAGAATTCGAGCAACGAATTATTACCCATACCACAGACGACAACATCACCTCTAGACCGCTCCTGTAAGTACTTACTTACACCAAGGGCAATGGTATCCGAAGCACAGATAATTGCCGTTGTCTCGGGGCATATCACCTGCTGTGCCAGCTGATAGCCACTTTGATAAGTTAGCTCACCGAGAGCGCTAGAGGATGTTAATTGATGTTTTTGGCACAGGGACTGATAGGTTTTATAGCGCCGGCCACCCGTTGTCGCATCCGATAGTTTCACGCCAACGAACGCAATATTTTTATGATGCTTTGCGAGCAGTGCGTCCATCAATAAGGTTACAGCCCCACTATCGTCATAGCGAACCGACGTTAATTGCTCATATTCCCATGCGAGAACGACTAGCTTGTCTCGCCACGGCAACAGCATAGACTCATTTAAACCGGTGAAACCGAAGAGCAGAATGCCGTCGACATGGCGACGGGATAGAACGGTTAAGTGCTCCTGCACGCGTTCTGGTTCAAATTGACTCTCTAATAAAATAGGGTCATAGCCTTGCGCATACAGCATCGGTAACATCGCGCGAACGGCCTGATTTTCAGCATTGGAATCGAGGCGAGACACGATAATAGCGACCACTTTATCTGTTTGACCGCGCATGGCTCGAGCAGATTTTGAGGGTGCAAAATTTTGCTGGTTAATAATTTCTTCCACGCGTGCGCGCGTTTCTGGTTTGACGCCGGGTTCTTTATTAATGACGCGAGAAACCGTGGATTTACCCACGCCGCTAAGGCGAGCAATATCTTTAATCGTCAATCGGTTAGACATAAGTTTATGGGCGCACAGTGAGAAGTTATTACGCTATTGTTGTGGCTAATGTGGTCTAAGGCAAGTATTGCCCGTTAACTTTGGGGGTTGCGACATACCGTATGAGTAGGGCTCATGGGTATAAACTATAAATATCCCTCTCTTTTGTACGAGCAAATGCGTATAATCGCCGCCCTGATATTGGTGCTTTGTTAACCACAAGCGTTAGCTCCTGAATGTTAGCCCAATCTGCCGCAGTGCAATCTTCCCCCAATACATAAAAAAGAGTGATGTCATGAGTAGTATCAGCCTGATCCAGCCAGAACGCGATTTGTTCTCCTACACGCCATATTGGGCCGAGTGTTATGGTACCGCCCCGTTCTTACCCATGTCGCGTGAAGAAATGGATACTCTTGGCTGGGATAGCTGTGACATCGTTTTGGTTACCGGCGACGCTTATGTTGACCATCCAAGTTTTGGTATGGCGATTGTTGGCCGTATGCTCGAAGCACAGGGCTTCCGTGTCGGTATCATTGCGCAGCCGGACTGGACCAGCAAAGAAGATTTCATGCGTTTAGGCAAACCGAATCTATTTTACGGCGTGACCGCCGGCAATATGGATTCGATGATTAATCGTTACACAGCAGACCGAAAATTGCGTCACGATGATGCTTATACGCCAAATAATGAAAGCGGCAAACGCCCCGATCGCGCCACGCTGGTTTATACCCAGCGCTGTAAAGAAGCATTCAGTGACGTTCCGGTTATTTTAGGCGGTATTGAGGCTAGCCTGCGTCGTATTGCTCATTATGACTATTGGTCTGACACTGTTCGCCGATCTGTACTGGTGGATTCGAAAGCAGACATGCTGATGTATGGCAACGGTGAGCGTCCTTTGGTTGAGGTTGCACATCGTTTGGCTTCTGGCGAGCCAATTTCAAGCATCGTTGATGTTCGCAACACCGCGGTCATGCGCAAAGAAGCTTTACCGGGCTGGAGCGGTGTTGACTCTACGCGCTTGGATAAGCCGGGACGTATCGAACCGATCCCAAACCCTTATGGCGACGATCTTGCCTGTGCTCCTGATGCGGGCAAGAAAAAAGATGACGACGTGCAGCCGATTACCGTGCGTGCGCCTAAGCCAAAGCCGTGGGAGAAAACCTACGTGCTGCTGCCATCTTATGAAAAAGTGAAAAATGACAAAGTGCTGTATGCGCATACGTCGCGTATTTTGCATCATGAAACCAATCCTGGCTGCGCACGAGCCTTAATGCAAAAGCATGGCGACCGCTATATCTGGATTAACCCTCCTGCGATCCCGCTGAGCACGGAAGAAATGGACAGCGTATTTGCGCTGCCTTATCAACGAGTCCCTCATCCTTCCTACGGCAGTGCGCGCATTCCTGCCTATGAGATGATCCGCTTTTCCATCAATATTATGCGTGGTTGCTATGGTGGCTGTTCGTTCTGCTCGATCACCGAGCATGAAGGACGCATCATTCAGAGTCGTTCCGAAGATTCTATCATTCGTGAGATCGAAGAGATCCGCGATAAAGTTCCTGGTTTTACCGGCGTGATTTCCGATCTTGGTGGCCCAACGGCTAACATGTACATGCTGCGTTGTCAGTCTCCGCGTGCTGAGCAAACCTGCCGTCGTGCTTCCTGTGTTTATCCAGAAATCTGCCAACACATGGATACCAACCATGAGCCGACGATCAAACTTTACCGTCGCGCCCGCGATCTCGAGGGTGTGAAGAAAATCCTGATCGCATCTGGTGTGCGTTATGATCTGGCAGTCGAGGATCCACGTTACATCAAGGAGTTAGCGACTCATCACGTTGGCGGCTACCTGAAAATTGCGCCAGAGCATACCGAAGAAGGACCTCTGTCCAAGATGATGAAGCCGGGTATGGGCAGCTATCACCGCTTTAAAGAGCTGTTTGATACCTATTCCAAACAAGCCGGTAAAGAGCAGTACCTGATTCCCTACTTTATTTCTGCTCATCCGGGAACGCGTGACGAAGATATGGTGAATTTGGCGTTATGGCTGAAGAAAAACCGCTTCCGTTTGGATCAGGTACAAAACTTCTATCCATCACCGCTGGCGAACTCCACCACCATGTATCACACGGGCAAAAACCCATTGGGCAAGGTGGATTACAAAAGTGAAGACGTTGTGGTGCCTAAAGGCGATCGTCAGCGCCGTTTGCACAAAGCGTTGCTGCGCTATCACGATCCGGCTAACTGGCCAATGATCCGTACCGCGTTAGAAGAGATGGGCATGAAGCATTTGATTGGTGCTCGCCGTGAATGTTTAGTTCCTGCGCCAACCTTGGAAGAGCAGCGCGAAGCGCGCCGTGGTTATCAACGAAATATGCGTCCGGCGATGACTAAACACACTGGCGCTCCCGCTAAGCCTGAGCAGCGCAATGCGAAGCCAAAAGCGATTCGCAGCGACGCGTCAGCAGCAGGACGTGATAAATCTCATGATAAAGCCGCGTCAGCAGGTAAGCCTTTCAAAGGCAAACCACAAACGGCAAAGTCTGGAGCGAACAGACCTTCAACGGGAACGAGTGCGGGGCGAAAAGCACCTCGCGTGGCAAAAGGTAAGTAATATTCTTTATGCCTCCCCCTGAATAGGGGGAGGTGAAGGATGGCTGATACTAGATTTTCTCAAACGTATCAGGATCTGGACCCAGGCGTTTACCACAATCCAGTTTAGCTATTTGGCTCAACTCTTCTTTATCCAGTTTAAAATCAAACACCCCAAAATTTTCACGGATGCGTTTAGGCGTGACCGATTTAGGGATCACGATCAGCCCTGAATCTAGATGCCAACGGATGACGATCTGCGCCGGGCTTTTTCCATATTTTTGTGCCAACTTATGAATGATCTCGGTATCAAATACACCTTCGCCGCCTTGTGCTAGCGGGCTCCAAGATTCTGTGGCGATATGATGTGTCGCATTCCATGCATGCATTGGTTTTTGCTGCATTAAGGGGTGCAGTTCAATTTGATTTACGGTGGGTGAAACGCCGGTCTCGTCTATCAAACGCTGTAAATGCGGGATATTAAAGTTACACACGCCAATGCTCTTAATTAACCCCTGCTTTTTCAAATCAATTAGTGACTTCCAAGCGGAAACATATTTGTCTTGTGCCGGTGCCGGCCAGTGAATCAGGTATAGATCGACATAGTCGAGTCGCAATTTCTGCAGGCTTTCTTCAAGTGCTTTAGCGGGATTGCTTTGATCTGAATTCCACAGTTTTGTGGTGATAAATAGCTCGTCGCGAGAAATTTTTGAGGCCGCCAGCGCTTTACCAACGCCTTCTTCGTTGCCGTAAATTGCTGCGGTATCAATTGAGCGATACCCCGTTTCCAGAGCGGTTTCGATTGCCGTCACCACTTGTTCATTCGTCGCTTGCCAAACGCCTAAACCCAGCTGTGGCATCGCGTGACCGTCGCTCAGCTTGATAAGAGGTTGTGTGGACATAGTTATCTCCTTTACATCTACTGGATAGGCCGAACAGAAAAGCCAGTCCGTTCTAGTGAAAACATATTCATTAAGCCTAGCCCAAAAAGATCGGTCTGGACGAAGTAATTGGCTATAGCTTTATGGTCATCGACAAGGTTATTGTGTTTATGCCCGTCATACTTGTTGCGTTAGCTACGCCAATTATTTAGGGCATTACAGCCGTTTTACCCACCCGTGATTCCAAGGAGAGCACCCGTGTTTCAGCATGTTGACGCCTACGCAGGCGACCCGATCCTTTCGCTGATGGATACCTTCAAACAGGATCCTCGTGCAGATAAAGTAAACCTTAGCATCGGTTTATACTATGACGAGGAAGGTACTATTCCTCAGCTTAAAGCGGTGGCCGCAGCAGAAGATCTCCTTAATGCGCGTGCTGGCGCAGCATCGTTATATCTCCCAATGGAAGGGTTAGCGCCTTATCGTAGCGCGATTCAGAGTTTGCTGTTTGGCGATTCGCACTCTATGGTTGCCCAAAATCGTATTGCTACGGTGCAGACGATTGGTGGTTCTGGTGCGCTAAAAGTGGGGGCCGATTTCTTAAAACATTATTTCCCTGACTCTGAAGTGTGGGTTAGTGATCCAACATGGGAAAACCATATTGCGATCTTCTCGGGGGCGGGTTTCAAAGTGCATCAGTATCCGTATTTCGATCCTGAAACGTTGGGTGTTAACTTTGATGCCATGCTGAACACGCTAAATCAGCTGCCTGCTCGCAGTATCGTTTTGATGCATCCCTGCTGCCATAATCCAACGGGATCCGATCTCACCAATGAACAATGGGATCGCGTCATTGAAGTAGCGAAAGCGCGTGAGCTTATCCCGTTCCTTGATATTGCTTACCAAGGTTTTGGGGCTGGTATGGAGGAGGACGCCTATGCTATCCGTGCGATGGCGCAGGCTGAGCTACCTTGCTTGGTCAGTAACTCCTTCTCGAAAATTTTCTCGCTCTACGGTGAGCGTGTTGGCGGGCTATCCGTCGTATGTGAGAGCCCTGAAGCGGCAAATCGTGTACTAGGTCAGCTTAAAGCTACCGTACGTCGTATTTACTCCAGTCCACCAAACTTTGGTGCTCAGGTGGTCGCTACTGTACTTAACGATCCTAAGCTAAAGGCAATGTGGCTGGAAGAAGTGGAAAGCATGCGCCTTCGCATTATTGAAATGCGTCGCACGCTGGTGGATGGGCTTAAAGCTGTCTTGCCGCAACGTAATTTTGATTACCTGATGAGCCAACGCGGTATGTTCAGTTACACCGGCCTGAGTGCCAAGCAGGTCGATCGCTTACGCGAAGAGTTTGGTGTGTACCTGATCGCCAGCGGGCGCATGTGCGTCGCGGGCATGAACCATGCTAACGCGCAGCGTATCGCTCAGTCTTTTGCTGCGGTGTAGCTCTGTTGTTCTATTGCTTAAGCTCCCGATATTCTCGGGAGCTTTTTTTATGCCATTTTTTCAAGCGTAACTGTCAAAAAGCGGCTGGGTAAACGTGAAGCCGATCTCGTTGCTCTAGGCAAGTTGCACACTGATGAATCGCTCAAAATCGATAATGGCTGGCTGAACAAACAAAAGTTAGAATGTTTTTAGAAAATTCCTATCTCTATGTTTTTTAATCGTTATTAAAAGAATAAAATTCTGCATTATTTTTAATGTTTTTTTCTGTATGTTTTAGGCATAAATAGCCAGATTGATAGCATGATAGAGTTCACAAAATAAGGGATGAAAACGTATTCACACTAATTACGATCGCCTTCCCAATTCCTTCTCAAACTTCTAAATCTCGCTTTACTGTTTTCCAATAGCAGCTTAAAACAAACGCATGTTTAAAAACAAACAAGTGTCCAATATGACTAGCCGAGAAAAGCAGATATTGCAGCTTCTGAGACGTGATCCTTTGATCCCACAGCAGGAAATTGCCGATGTTTTAGGTATTAGCCGCTCTGGTGTAGCAGGACATATTATGAATTTAATGAAGAAAGGATATATCAAAGGAAAGGGATATATATTATCTGAACACAGTTATGTGGTGACTGTAGGCTCCACTAATATGGATGTCTGCGGATACTCTGCATCTAAATTAGTTTATGAAGACTCCAACCCAGGGAAAATAAAGTGCACGCCCGGCGGTGTCGGGCGAAATATAGCACAAAACATTGCCTTATTAGGTCGTGAATGCCATTTGATTTCGGTGGTTGGCGATGACTTTTACGGCGATACATTATTAGAACAGGCAAAATTAGCCGGTGTCCATATTGATAGTTTTCACAAGTTACATGGCGAAAGCACATCAACCTACGTTTCTTTGTTAGATGAAAGTGGCGAAATGCTGGTGGCTATTAATGACATGCGGATATTAGAGAAGCTAACACCGGCATTATTAGCAACGTCCAAAGATCTTATTCAGCACGCGGGTGTATTAGTGGTGGATTGTAACCTGACGGAAGATGCTCTGGCATGGTTATTTAGCCACGCAGGTAGCGTTCCAATCTTTGTGGATACGGTCTCCGCATTTAAAGCACCAAAAATCCGCAATTGGTTATCACATATTCATACGCTGAAACCGAATCGCCTTGAGGCTGAGATCCTTAGCGGGATGACGATTACTGGCCCGCAAGATGCTCCCGCTGTGGCGGCATGGTTCCACGAACAAGGTGTACAGAGAATTGCGCTGAGTATGGGACCTGCGGGTGTTTATTACAGTGAAATTGACGGTCAAAGCGGCTGGTCCAGCCCTCTGCCGGTCAATATCGTGAACGTCACTGGTGCCGGTGATGCCATGATGGCAGGGCTGGCCAGCTGTTGGCTGGAGGATATGACGCTTGCCGAAAGTATTCGTTTTGCACAGGGATGTTCTGCATTAACCCTTTCATCCGAGTTTACCAATAACCCTAATCTGTCAAATGGCAGTGTTCAAAAACTGTTGGAATTACAATCATGAAAAATAACGTTATGACCAATGAGTATCTGGATATTTCGCCGGAAGTTGCTGAGGCATTAGCCAATAATCGTCCTGTTGTTGCTTTAGAATCTACCATTATCTCTCATGGCATGCCTTATCCACAAAATGCGGAAACGGCGTTGGCGGTAGAGCAGCAAATCCGTGAAAACGGCGCTGTTCCGGCAACGATTGCGATTATTAATGGCCGAATGAAAGCGGGCTTATCTCGCGAAGAGATTGAATTACTTGGCAAAGAAGGTCACAACGTGGCAAAAGTGAGTCGCCGAGATCTGCCGTTTATCGTAGCCGCAGGGAAGAATGGTGCAACAACCGTGGCGTCTACCATGATTATCGCCGAAATGGCGGGCATCCATGTCTTTGCTACCGGCGGTATTGGCGGTGTTCACCGCGGTGCCGAGCAAACATTTGATATCTCTGCGGATCTACAAGAGCTGGCGAAAACCAACGTGGCGGTGATTTGTGCGGGTGCCAAATCGATTCTAGATTTAGGCCTCACCACGGAATATCTCGAGACGCACGGTGTGCCGTTGATTGGCTATCGGACTCAGGTATTACCGGCATTTTTCTGCCGCACTAGCCCATTCTCAGTCAGCATCCAATTAGATGAACCAGAGCAGATTGCCAAAGCAATGGCGACTAAGTGGCAGTCTGGTTTGGAAGGCGGAATGGTAATTGCTAACCCGATCCCTGAGCAGTTTGCGATGCCTGAAGCCAAAATTAATGCTGCTATTGAGCAGGCGGTTCAGGAGTCGGTTGAACAGGGTATCCATGGTAAAGATAGTACGCCGTTCCTACTGGCGAGAGTGGCTGAACTGACAGGAGGTGATAGCCTGCACTCGAATATTCAATTGGTATTCAACAATGCAAAATTGGCTGCTCAGATTGCACGTTGTTACCAAGAAACGGCAGCATAAAAACAGCGTTATTCCTTAAGTTTTATCCTGATATTAACAACTAAATAAAAACGCCGACCTGAAAGGTGGATGGGCATCTGTTTGCTCTCATCCCCTTTCAGGTAGAGACGTATATATTGAAAGGACGGATTTATGGACTTATTACGCAGCTTGTTCGGTATCGGTATTCTTCTTTTAATTGCCTTTGTATTTTCTAACAATCGAAAAAAAATAAGCTTAAGAACAGTTGGTGCGGCTTTATTACTACAGGTTATCCTCGGCGCCGTTATGCTTTATATCCCTGCAGGAAAGTGGCTGGTTAACTCTATTGCTGCTGGTGTAAATAAGGTTATTTCATACAGTGATGCTGGCAGCTCATTTATTTTCGGTGGTCTAGTTGGTCCCAAGATGAATGTGTTATTCGACGGGGCTGGATTCGTATTTGCATTTCACGTATTACCCGCGATCATTTTTATTACCTCACTGATCTCAATTCTTTATTATATCGGTGTCATGGGATGGGTTATTAATATTCTTGGTTACGTTTTCCAGAAAATGATGCGTGTAAGCAAAGTGGAGGCTTTTGCTGCGGTCACCACGATATTTCTTGGACAAAATGAACTCCCTGCGGCGCTCAAACCGTTTATTAGCAAAATGAACCGCAACGAGCTATTCACGGTGATTTGCAGCGGGATGGCGTCAATTGCAGGTTCTATGTTGGTTGGGTATGCGGGTTTAGGCGTGCCTATTGAGTATTTGCTGGCGGCATCGCTAATGGCAATTCCGGGCGGGATCTTGTTTGCCCGTATGCTGAGCCCGGCGACGGAGGCATCTCAGGTTGAGTTTAGCCAGATGTCATTTAGCGATAAGCGCCCAGCTAGCGTTATTGAGGCTGCGGCGAGTGGCGCGATGTTAGGGCTTAAGATCGCCGTAGGTGTGGCGACGGTGGTGATGGCGTTCGTTGCATTAATTGCGTTGATTAACGGTATTGTTGGCGGCGTTGGTGGATTGTTTGGTTGGTCAGGCGTTAGCCTTGAAAGTTTGCTGGGCTATATTTTCTCGCCTTTGGCATACATCATGGGCGTTAGCTGGGATAACTCCGCACTAGCCGGTGGGTTGATCGGGCAAAAGCTGGCGATCAACGAGTTTGTGGCTTATGTGAATTTCTCTCCGTATCTCAAGGATGCGGCTGGCGTTCTAGATCCAAAAACCATCGCCGTTATCTCTTTTGCGCTCTGTGGCTTTGCAAACTTCGGTTCAATCGCGGTTGTAGTGGGAGCTTTCAGCGCAGTTGCGCCAGAGCGGGCATCTGACATTGCGCGCTTGGGATTACGTGCTCTGCTTGCGGCTACGCTCTCTAATCTGATGAGCGCAACCATTGCAGGCCTGTTCATCGGCCTTGGAGCACTAGCGATAGCGTCATGATGAAAAGTGAAACTCGGTTGCTGCTTTGCCTTGCTTTAAGCACCGGTGTTTTATCCGGTGTTTGGGCATGGTTAGCCGAACAGTTCGTGCTGATGAGTTGGATTGGCTTCTTAGGCTGTACAACCTATTTTGCGATCCCCAGCAAAGGGCTAGCAGGGCTATGTCGCGGTATGGCAGCGAATATTAGCGGTGCAAGCTGGGCCGCTATTGCTATTGCGCTGACGACTTCAACGGGTTTTAGCTATGCCGCGGTGATAACGGGCACGATATCTTTCATGATGTGTGCCCAGTCGCGGCTGCGTACGCTTTGTTTTGTTCCCGGTAGTTTTATTGGTGCCTGTGCGCTGTTTGGTTCCCAGTCTGGCTGGCTGTCGGTGGTTTTGACTTTGTGTCTGGGAGGAATATTCGGTTTTCTCATGCAAAGCAGCGGAACATGGATGGCGAATCGCTGGAGCTCCGTTTATAACTAGTTGATATTCAGCAATATAAATAATTTTTTTTAGCCTATGTATCAAAAGTACATGGGCTTTTTACGTTGGTTTGCGATGCGAAATCGAATTGGCTACTGCAAATTATGTGGCTGAAGCGTAGGCTAACCACGCCTTTACATAACTTTTGATGCCTAAAAGTTGCCGTGAATTGTACAAAGAATATACTAGTTAAGGACGTCTGAAGATGTGGTATCAGCACACTATTGTTTTGCATGCAAAACCGCGTGGTTTCCATCTGGTCACCGATGAAATTATCGAAAAACTTCCACAGTTAGCCTCTGTCAACGTGGGAATATTGCATCTGCTGTTACAGCACACCTCCGCGTCGTTAACCCTCAATGAAAACTGTGATCCCACTGTCCGTGACGATATGGAACGTCATTTTATGCGTACGGTATCCGAAGATGCTCCCTACGAGCATGACTATGAAGGCGCTGATGATATGCCTGCGCACATCAAGTCATCGCTGCTTGGCACGACGTTAACGTTGCCAATATGCAAGGGAAAACTACAGTTGGGAACCTGGCAGGGTATATGGTTCGGCGAACACCGCGTGCACGGCGGTAGCCGTCGGATCGTCGCAACTATACAAGGGGATATTGTTCATGAATAATTCGGCGTTTCTGCAATACTGCATGGCGAAACCTGGGGCAGAGCAAAGCGTTCAAAATCGCTGGCGTGCCAATCAGGTAAAAGTGGGCGGTGTTATGTTTGCGATGGTTGATCATGTTGAAGGACGTCCTGCCGTCGCACTAAAAATGAGCTGCGAGCAGGCCGCGCAACTGCGCAGCGAACATAAAGATATTGTACCCAGCCCTAATCTGAATAAAGCCCATTGGAGCACTATCTTTCTTGATGGAACGCTCAATGATTCATTGCTCTATAAGCTAGTAGACGGCTCTTACTCATTGGCGCTTAACCATGTTGGTGAGCAAACCCGCCAAGGGCTTTAGTCTTTATTTTTCCAGTTAGCGGATATCGAATGTCAAAATATAAAACACCCCGATGGTGATGCCATCGGGGTGTTTGGCTTATGGTGTCATCGGTAGGGATTATTTCTTTTTCAGCAATGGCTTCAAGAATCTGGCGGTATGTGATTGCTCACATTCAGCCACCGTTTCCGGTGTGCCGGACACCAGTATCTGCCCGCCGCCGCCGCCGCCTTCTGGACCTAAATCGACGATCCAATCCGCCGTTTTAATCACATCCAGATTATGCTCAATGACCACAATCGTATTGCCCTGATCGCGTAACTGATGCAATACCGCCAGCAACTGCTGAATATCGGCAAAATGCAGGCCCGTGGTAGGTTCATCCAGAATATACAGCGTTTGCCCAGTACCACGTTTCGACAGCTCACGAGAGAGTTTTACGCGCTGAGCCTCACCACCAGATAGCGTTGTGGCCGACTGACCTAAACGTATATAAGACAGACCTACATCGATCAGCGTCTGTAGTTTTCGCGCCAATGCGGGAACGGCATCAAAGAATTCACGAGCTTCTTCAATGGTCATATCCAACACTTCATGGATGCTCTTGCCTTTGTACTTGATCTCCAGCGTCTCTCGGTTGTAGCGCTTACCTTTACACTGGTCACAAGGCACATAAATATCCGGCAGGAAGTGCATCTCGACTTTAATAACGCCATCGCCCTGACAGGCTTCACAGCGACCGCCTTTTACGTTAAAGCTAAAACGGCCGGGATTATAACCACGAGCACGTGACTCCGGCACACCGGCAAACAGTTCACGTACTGGCGTAAAGATACCGGTGTACGTTGCTGGGTTCGAGCGCGGAGTTCTACCGATAGGGCTTTGGTCAATATCGATAACTTTATCGAAATGTTCCATGCCTTCTACCGCACGATAAGGCGCAGGTTCAGACAGCGTAGCGCCGTTTAACTGGCGCTGCGCAATCGGGAATAACGTGTCGTTGATAAGCGTTGATTTACCCGAACCGGAAACACCGGTTATGCAGGTAAAAAGACCGACCGGAAGTGTCAGCGTGACGTCTTTCAAGTTGTTCCCGCTGGCGCCAATAAGCTTCAGCACTTTGGTGGCATCCGCAGGTACGCGCTCGGAAGGAACCGCGATCTCACGTTTGCCGCTTAAGAACTGACCGGTCAACGACTCTGGCACCGCCATGATTTCGTCAACCGAACCTTGGGCAACGACCTCACCACCGTGAACCCCCGCGCCAGGGCCGATATCAATCACATAATCGGCGGCACGAATGGCATCTTCATCATGTTCTACAACGATGACGGTGTTACCCAAATTACGCAGATGGACTAGCGTTTCCAACAGGCGTTCATTATCGCGTTGGTGCAGGCCAATAGAGGGTTCATCCAGCACGTACATAACGCCCACTAATCCGGCACCAATCTGGCTTGCTAAGCGAATACGCTGAGCTTCACCGCCGGAGAGCGTTTCTGCTGAGCGAGATAGGCTTAGATAGTTCAGTCCGACGTTGACCAAGAATTTTAGGCGGTCGCCGATCTCTTTCAGGATCTTCTCGGCAATTTGCGCGCGTTGACCCTGTAATTTGATATCACGGAAAAACTCCAGCGCGTTGCCAATGCTCAGATCGGAAATCTCTGGCAGCGTAGTGTTCTCCACAAAGACGTGGCGAGCCTCTTCGCGTAAGCGAGTGCCGTGGCACGAAGCACAGGAGCGGTTGCTGATAAACTTCGATAGCTCTTCGCGTACGGCAGAAGATTCCGTTTCCTTGTAGCGACGCTCCATATTGTGCAGTACACCTTCAAACGGGTGGTTACGCACTGTAATATCGCCACGGTCGTTGATGTACTTGAATTCAATCGATTCTTTGCCTGAACCATACAACACGGCTTTCTGTGTTTTGGCATCCAAACTCTCGAATGGGGATTCCACATCAAAATGATAATGGTCGGCTAAAGACTTCAGCATCTGGAAATAGTAGAAGTTACGACGATCCCAACCGCGAATAGCGCCACCGGCTAAAGAAAGCTCAGCGTTTTGTACCACACGATCCGGATCGAAATACTGCTGAACACCCAAGCCGTCACAGGTTGGACAGGCGCCGGCCGGGTTGTTGAAGGAGAACAAACGTGGCTCAAGTTCACGCATGCTGTAGCCGCATATTGGGCAGGCAAAGTTAGCCGAAAACAGCAGTTCGGGTGCTTTGCTGTCGTCCATATCGGCAACAATCGCACTACCACCGGAAAGCTCTAATGCAGTTTCAAATGATTCTGCTAAGCGTTGTGCCATATCTTCACGCACTTTGAAGCGGTCAACGACAACTTCAATGCTATGTTTCTTTTGCAGTTCTAGTTTTGGTGGATCGGAAAGATCGCAAACTTCACCGTCTATACGTGCGCGGATGTAGCCCTGTGCAGCCAGATTTTCCAGTGTTTTGGTGTGCTCGCCTTTACGATCTTTCACGATCGGCGCTAACAGCATCAGGCGTTTACCTTCTGGCTGTGTTAATACGTTATCCACCATCTGGCTGACGGTTTGCGCCGCTAATGGAACATCATGATCCGGACAGCGTGGCTCGCCAACGCGAGCAAACAGCAAACGTAAATAGTCGTGGATCTCGGTGATCGTCCCTACGGTAGAGCGTGGGTTATGCGACGTAGATTTCTGTTCGATGGAAATCGCCGGAGACAGACCTTCAATGTGGTCAACATCCGGTTTTTCCATTAACGAAAGAAACTGGCGTGCATAGGCCGACAGCGATTCTACGTAGCGGCGCTGGCCTTCGGCGTAGAGCGTATCAAACGCTAAAGAAGACTTACCTGAGCCTGATAATCCGGTGACGACAATCAGCTTATCGCGTGGAATGGTCAGATTGATATTTTTCAGGTTGTGGGTGCGAGCACCCCGTATTTCTATTTTATCCATTAACGACTTCCCGGATGAAGAACCCATCTCATTAGGCTTATCTGCGGTGCATTTCTGCCCATTCGCACTGATTGCGGTATAGGGAAATGTCCACAGAGCACCCATTGGGATAGGCTCTGGATAATCTTGAACACCGTCGGGTTTTCCAGCGAAAAAAACGCAACGTTTCCAGTACTGGTGCGGCCTGCTGGAGATTTTTAGCGAATTTGGCTGTACGCAACGATGCTTGAAACGATCAATTATGACACAATAAAACCTGAATGAATATCCAGTATATGAATGCAAAATTGTTCTAAGCTTAAACAATTGAGGAATCTACTTCACAGAAGCGAACAGTGGTGCCGTTAGGTCACTGGCGTGTTAGAATTAACGGTTTAGACTACACCCGCCATACTTGAAGCTGCAGTCGCGTTATTCGGCGAGGCCTTGCCCGATTGGGCCCGTGTAAGCGCTGTATAAAAGGGGTAGACCTTTTGTGATGCGGCTACAATTGTCGTGGGTATGTACAAATTTACTTCATCAGGAGAATCGAAATGGCCAGCAGAGGCGTTAACAAAGTGATTCTTGTCGGGAATCTGGGTCAAGATCCAGAAGTCCGTTATATGCCGAATGGTGGTGCTGTAGCCAATATTACTCTGGCCACCTCCGAGACTTGGCGCGACAAGCAAACCGGCGAACAGAAAGAAAAAACTGAATGGCACCGTGTAGTGCTGTTTGGCAAGCTGGCAGAGGTTGCAGGTGAATATCTGCGTAAAGGTTCTCAGGTTTATATCGAAGGCGCGCTACAGACGCGCAAATGGACCGATCAGGCGGGCGTTGAAAAATACACCACTGAGATTGTTGTAAACGTTGGCGGCACTATGCAGATGCTGGGTGGACGTCAAGGTGGCGGTGCGCCTATGGGCGGCGGTCAGGCACAGGGTCAGCAGGGCGGTTGGGGTCAACCTCAGCAGCCACAGGGTAATCAGTTCAGCGGCGGCTCACAGCCAGCGGCTCGCCCTCAGAGTGCTCCAGCAGCTCAGCCACAAAGCAATGAACCGCCAATGGATTTCGATGACGATATTCCATTCTGATTTCTATTAAAGAAATCAACCCATAGCCCTGTACTGCGTAACATCGTTCACTTAAGCTCGATTTTAGGGGGAGCACACCGATGGGGTCGTAGCGGCATAAGCCGCCGGAGCGCCCCACGGTGTGGTAGACCCGTGTATCTCGATCTCTTAAACGAACGGCGTTACTGCAGTGCGGGGCTTTTTTTGATAAAAAATAAATCAATGTCAGGCTGGTTTTAATCTGTATCTGGGGGACAAGTGCAGTGATTAGACGTATATCTTGGATTGCTGGGGCGGGAGCATGGCTGCTGCCATTGGTATTATTGCTATGGCAATGGTTGACGGAAGGGCAGAACCAAGCCGCTTTGTCGCCAGAAGCGTATAACGCCTGGAAAATGTCGGTACTATTCGCCGATTTTAGCTTTGCTGGTGCGCTGTCATTGTTTGCCGTGTTGCTAGGGGCAATGGCGCTGGCTAAAACCCAAGAGAATGAAATCCTTCATCCGGGCAAGCGTATGCTTGAATTGCTGATTTTGGCTCTGCCTATGATGCTGTGTCTGTTCATTATGGGGATACTGTTGGTTCACGGCTGAAAACATTTCACCTTTGTCCCGTACATGCCAGCATGCGTGTACAAGCATCTATCCCATCGACCTAGATTTTATACAGAGGTGTGCGGTTATAGCGACGTCAGCTCGTATTTTTTTATTTTCCGGTACAGCGTCGCTATGCCAATTCCAAGTTCATCAGCAGCCTGTTTTTTATTATTGTGGCGACTGAGTGCCTCGCGAATCATTTGCCGTTCCATATCTTCTAGCCCCGTGGCTCCGTGTTCTTCGCATGCTGCTGCGCTTTGGTAAGGAATATCTTCACGATAAGTACGGGTAACTTGCCCGTTGACCAAATTAGGTGGCAGTAGTGAGATATCAATCACCTCGCCGCTTGGCACCACGTTAATCAAATATTCCATTAGGTTACTTAACTCACGTACGTTGCCTGGCCAGCGATATAATTTCAGCAGCGACATGACTTCAGGCGCCATGCCTGGGTAAACAATGCCAATACGCTTAGTATGTAAATTAAGGAAATAATGAGCCAGTAGCTCAATATCGCCCTGACGTTCGCGCAGGGGGGGCAAAGTCATTGGAATGACATTTAATCGGTAATAAAGGTCTTCGCGAAATTTACCGTCGGCAATGTATTGCTCAAGATTCTGGTTAGTGGCGGAAATAATCCTGATATCAACAGAGATCGGTTTACTTGAGCCAATTGGCTGTACTTCTCGAGATTCGATCGCGCGTAGCAGTTTAGCCTGCAAGGTCAGTGGCATATCCCCTATTTCATCTAAGAATAGGGTTCCGTTATTGGCTGCTTGAATTAGCCCTATTTTGCCGTTTGCTGAAGCTCCAGTAAATGCGCCTTTCACATAGCCAAATAGTTCACTTTCTAAGAGTTGATCCGGAATTGCTGCGCAGTTAATAGCGATGAAGGGCTTATTATTTCGATCGCTTAATTGATGAATTGCTCGGGCGACAACTTCCTTACCGGTACCACTCTCTCCAACAATGAGAATGCTGGATGGGCTAGGGGCTACACGAGTAATCAGGCGTTTTAAAATTCGAATTGGGCGGCATTCACCCACTAAATGTTCAATACGCGGATCATCAGGATTGAAATCAACATTCATCGGAGAATGAGACTGATGAAATGCCATTAAAAATAGCTGATGGTCTTGAATGTCATGTAGCTGACCAATAATCAGTTCTTGTTGTTCATCGAATGAAATAATATGTTGCAAATGTCCACTGGTATAATTTTGTTGGAAAGTCAGTGGCCTGATATTAAATGTTTTCCCAATAATTTGTTCTTGTGTGGCATTGAGTTGTTTCAATGCAGTTGGGTTGGCAAATTTAGCTTTGTTTTCATTATCAATGACCAATACGCCTTGATCCATATTTTCAATCAGGCTCATCAGAATTTTATTTATCCCATCACTTCCTCCTTGGTTTTCTAATAGTTTAGAAACAAATAGGTTGGATATATGACGAACATAATCTGAAAACTCATGGATGTTATCTTTAATTCTTTCTTGTTGCTCTGGAGTAAATGCCACCAGGCTGATCACGCCAATACATGCGTTTTGAAAAATAATAGGAATGCCAAGGAAAGCTTTTTCTTTGCAGCTATCTTTACTCGTGCAGCCTTCGCAGACAGGATCGAATCTAGAATGGATGACAACTTTTTCTTGCTTAGTATCAAGTACATATCTAAGTAGTCTTGAGTTGCTGTTCAGCTTGCGGCCAAAAAATTTCCCGTAGGGACCTGTCCCTGAGACTCTCGTCATGTTGGCATCAACGATCTCAACTTCCAGCTGTAAGACGCTGGCGAGCATTTTGGTGAAACGTAAGATCGTGGGCTGAATTTGCATCAATATAGACTGAGAGTTTACGGGTGTCATAATCGGAACCTTTCTCTAACGCTACAACTGCACGCGTTTATAGTTATCGGGAATTATGTCCTTTCAACTTACGATAATACATGAATACAGTAGGGGGATTGATAAACATCAATCGTCTTTTGTTAAGTTGGATAAGTTTCTGCAGCGCGCATCACACTTTATTATCAAATTGATAAGAATGGCGCTTTTCTTATCATTCTGGTTTGTATCAATGGAAAAAATACCGTTTTTAATTCAAGTGGTGAAGGGGAAAAATACGATTGCTTCTTAGTTAGTCTTGTAACTATTCCTGTTGTGTGAGGTTACTTTCTCGATTTCATAATAAATAGTGCGGCTTAGCTCACATTATTTAGTCTATTTATCTCTTTGTGCCTTATCTAAATACAGTTTGGCATAGTTATTGTTTAAGAGTTAACAGTCGCTGTTATTGATGCACGCATAAATTCTGCCTCACGTGCGTTGTAGCAGATTAAATCCAAACGCCAATCACTTACTATTGTAGGGCCATGAGATGAGAACAGTTAACGAATTAATTAAGGATATCAACGCGCTTAAGTCGAATCTGCATGAAAAAGATTTTCTGCTGACCTGGGAGCAAAGCCCAGAGGAGCTGAAACTGGTTCTGGATCTGGCCGAAGCATTAAAAACCATGCGTGCAGAAAACATTGCAACCAAGATTTTCAATAGTGGTCTTGGCATTTCCGTTTTCCGCGATAACTCAACACGTACCCGTTTCTCCTATGCTTCAGCACTTAACTTGCTGGGTTTAACGCAACAAGATTTGGATGAGGGAAAATCACAAATTGCTCATGGCGAAACCGTGCGTGAAACTGCGAATATGATCTCCTTCTGCGCCGATGCTATTGGTATTCGTGATGACATGTATCTGGGGGCGGGTAACGCTTATATGCGTGAAGTTGGCGCTGCACTGGATGAAGGCTACGAGCAAGGTGTACTGCCGCAGCGTCCAGCGTTGGTTAACTTGCAATGTGATATCGACCACCCAACGCAGTCAATGGCCGATTTGGCTTGGTTGCAGGAACATTTTGGTAGTCTCGAAAATCTGAAAGGCAAAAAAATTGCGATGACTTGGGCGTATTCACCAAGCTATGGCAAACCACTTTCTGTACCACAGGGCATTATCGGCCTGATGACGCGTTTTGGTATGGATGTCACGCTGGCTCATCCTGAAGGTTACGACCTGATCCCTGACGTTGTCGCTGTTGCAAAACAGAACGCAGAATCTTCTGGCGGTAGCTTCCGCCAGGTGAACTCAATGGCAGAAGCTTTCAAAGATGCGGACATTGTTTATCCGAAGTCTTGGGCACCTTACAAAGTGATGGAAGAGCGTACTGAACTGCTGCGCGCCAACGATCATGATGGTCTCAAAGCGTTGGAGAAGCAGTGCTTAGCCGAGAATGCTAAACATAAAGATTGGCACTGCACCGAAGAAATGATGAAGCATACCAAAGGCGGTGAAGCGCTTTATATGCACTGTCTGCCTGCGGATATTTCCGGTGTGTCTTGTAAAGAGGGCGAAGTGACTGAAGGCGTATTCGAAAAATATCGCATCGCTACTTACAAAGAAGCTAGCTGGAAGCCATACATCATCGCGGCCATGATCGTGGCGCGTAAATTCTCTAAACCGGGTCTGGTTTTAGAACAATTGCTGAAAGAAGCGCAAAAGCGCATCAAGTAAGGCTGTCTGCACCGGCGCATCGGGCGATGCGTCGGTATTTCCGCCGCGTAGGCGGATACTCTCCTGATGAGGATGGGTTATGTCTGTTTTCTCTTTGAAAGTGGATATTGCGCAAAACCGTTTTTTCAACGGTGAAACGTCTCCACTTTTCTCGCGCGTAGAAGCACAAAAGGCTCGTGCCTTTCATAAAAAAATTACGGGTTATCAGCCGACGCCGCTGCGCTCGTTGGAAGAGTTGGCTCAGCTATTTGGTGTGAGCAAGATTTTAGTTAAAGACGAGTCCCAACGTTTTGGTTTGAACGCTTTCAAAATGTTGGGCGGGGCCTATGCCATTGCTCGGCTGCTTTGTGAAAAGTACCAAATCGATATCAACGAATTCTCTTTTGAAAAACTCAAAGCCACTCTGACAGAAAAAATGACCTTTGCAACCACCACAGATGGCAACCATGGCCGTGGTGTTGCATGGGCTGCTCAGCAGCTTGGTCAAAACGCCGTGATTTACATGCCAAAAGGTTCTGCTCGTGAACGCGTTGATCATATTCGTAATTTAGGTGCTGAGTGCATCGTAACCGATATGAACTATGACGATACCGTTCGCTTGACGATGAAGACCGCGCAGGAACGGGGTTGGGAAGTGGTGCAGGATACTGCGTGGGAAGGTTATACCAAGATCCCTACGTGGATTATGCAAGGGTATTCCACCCTAGCAGACGAAGCCGTGGAGCAGATGCAGGCGATGGGGGTTCAGCGCCCAACTCATGTGTTCTTACAGGCGGGCGTTGGCGCTATGGCTGGCGGCGTACTTGGGTATTTAGTTGACGTATTTGGTGCTGAAAAGCTGCACTCCGTCATTGTAGAACCTGATTTAGCTGACTGTGTTTTCCGCTCAGGTTTGAAAGGCGAAATTGTCAACGTGGGCGGCGATATGGCCACCATTATGGCCGGTTTAGCCTGCGGTGAGCCTAATCCTCTGGGCTGGCCATTGCTGCGTAACTGCGCAACTCAGTTTATCTCCTGTCAAGACAAGGTCGCTGCGCTCGGTATGCGTGTTTTAGGCAATCCACTTGGAAAAGATCCACGGATTGTATCGGGTGAGTCTGGTGCCGTTGGGTTAGGTGTTTTAGCCGCAGTTCACCATCATCCGAAGCGCGAAGAGCTAATGCAAGAGCTTGGTTTAAATCATGATTCTGTAGTGTTGCTCATCAGCACCGAAGGCGACACCGACGTTAAGCATTATCGAGAAGTGGTGTGGGAAGGGAAGCATCCAGCCTGTAGTTGATCGCATATATCCCCACGGCTTTTTGACCTTTATTTTCTCGCCGTAAGCGAGCTAACACATTGGAGTGAAAGAAAAATGGCTAAGCAAGTTCCTTTTGAAATGGTGTTGGAAAAAGCATATCAGTACAAAGATGAAATGACTCGCTTTCTGCGCGATATGATCGCCATCCCAAGCGAAAGCTGCGATGAAAAACTCGTGGTGCAGTGCATCAAAAAAGAGATGGAAAAAGTGGGTTTTGATAAGGTTGAGATTGACCCAATGGGTAACATTCTCGGCTATATCGGCCACGGCCCGCATCTGATTGCGATGGATGCGCATATCGATACCGTGGGTATTGGTAATATTAAAAACTGGACCTTCGATCCTTATCAAGGAATGGAAGATGATGAGCTGATCGGTGGCCGTGGTGCATCGGATCAGGAAGGCGGCATGGCATCTATGGTATATGCCGGTAAGATCATCAAGGATCTGGGGCTGGAGGATCAATACACACTGCTGGTAACCGGTACGGTTCAAGAAGAGGACTGTGACGGCCTGTGCTGGCAGTACATCATTGAGCAATCAAAAATCCGTCCTGAGTTTGTAGTGAGTACCGAGCCAACAGATTGCCAGATCTATCGTGGCCAGCGTGGGCGTATGGAAATTCGTGTCGATGTTCAAGGCATCAGCTGCCATGGTTCTGCGCCAGAACGTGGTGATAATGCCATTTTCAAAATGGGCCCAATCCTTAACGAATTGAAAGAACTCTCTCATAATTTGGGGAATGATGAGTTTTTGGGGAAAGGGACTCTGACCGTATCAGAAATATTCTTCACTTCGCCAAGCCGTTGTGCGGTTGCCGATAGCTGTGCAGTTTCCATTGACCGCCGTTTAACTTGGGGTGAAACATGGGAAGGCGCATTGGAAGAAATTCGCGCCCTGCCTGCAGTAAAAGCCTCTAAAGCCGTGGTTTCCATGTACAACTACGATCGACCTTCTTACACCGGTTTGGTGTATCCAACTGAATGTTACTTCCCAACGTGGAAAGTGGAAGAAGATCACATCACCGTTAAAACGCTGAGCAAAGCTTATGAAGGGTTGTTCAACAAGAAACCGGTAGTTGATAAGTGGACGTTCTCTACTAATGGTGTATCCATCATGGGTCGTCATGGTATTCCAGTAATTGGTTTTGGCCCAGGTAAAGAGCCTGAAGCACATGCGCCAAATGAGAAAACCTGGAAAGACCATTTGGTGACCTGTGCTGCTATGTATGCCGCGATCCCACTGTCCTATCTCGATGAACTGAAAAAATAATTAGCATTAATTGCGTAATCCACTCCGGCCATAATTTGGCTGGAGTGGTTTTTTCAGCCTATAGCTCCAAGGAAAATCATTCGATGAAAAAGCTGATTATCAACGGTGTGGTCGTCAACGCAGACGGTGAAACCCGACAGGATCTGCTGATCGAAAATGGCATTATCAGCCATATGGCTGAGCATATTTCTTCTGAAGACGCAGACGAAGTGATTGATGCCGAAGGATGTTACGTCATGCCCGGTGGCATTGACGTTCATACCCATTTCAACATCGACGTTGGAATAGCTCGTAGCTGTGATGATTTTTTTACCGGCACACGCGCAGCAGCTTGCGGCGGTACAACAACCATTATTGATCATATGGGATTTGGGCCTGCGGGGTGCAATCTGCATCACCAGTTGAAAGCTTACCATCAGTATGCGGCGGGGAAGGCCGTGGTGGACTATAGCTTTCACGGCGTGATCCAACACATTGATGATGAAATCCTTAATGAAATGTCATCAATGGTCCATGAGGAAGGCATCAGTAGTTTTAAGCTCTATCTGACGTATAACTACAAGCTGGGCGATGCGGGTGTGTTGCGGGCTTTACAGCAGCTGCATCGTGTTGGCGCATTGGCGACAGTACACCCAGAAAATGATGCTGCGATTGCGCTACGCCGCAAGCAGTATCTCTCCGAGGGAAAAACATCGCCGATGTATCACGCGTTGAGTCGTCCTCTCGAGTGTGAGGCAGAGGCTATCAGTCGCATGATTAATCTTGCCCAGTTGGCAGGGAATGTGCCGTTATACATTGTTCATCTTTCTAACGGTTTAGGGCTCGATTATCTCCGTTTGGCGCGTGCGCGCCATCAGCCAGTCTGGGTTGAAACCTGCCCACAATACCTGCTGCTAGATGAGCGTTGCTATCAGCAAGAAGATGCTCTGAAATTCATTCTTAGCCCGCCGCTCCGTAACCATCAAGAACAAGACAAACTATGGTGTGGTATCACTGATGGTGCGATTGATACCGTGGCTACCGACCATTGCTCATTCCCTTACCACCAACGTCTTTCAATGTCTGACGGCAATTTTACCCGCTGTCCGAATGGACTTCCTGGGGTTGAAAATCGCATGCAGCTTCTGTTTTCAGAGGGCGTAATGACTGGGCGAATTTCGCCCGCGCGCTTTGTACAACTCACTAGCGCCAATCCTGCTCGCCTGTTTGGTTTGTGGCCACAAAAAGGCAATTTAGCCGTGGGGGCAGATGCCGATGTAGTCATTATCGACCCGCAGAAAATCACCACTATCGAGCATACTCATTTGCATGATAACGCTGATTATTCACCTTATGAGGGATTCCGTTGCCGAGGGGAGATCATCACGACGTTATGCCGAGGCGCAAATGTGTTTCAGGCTGGAAAATTCACAGGGCAGGCTGGCTATGGTCGGTTTATACATCGCCAACCTTTTGCTCAACCTTCCATGTAGTTTTATTCGTTTAATCTGCGTCACCAATATCTGCGAGGAATAGGATGAAAAAGAAAATTGTGCTTGCGCTAGGCGGCAATGCGTTAGGTGAAGGACTCGCCGAGCAAATGCAGGCGGTGAAATCGACGGCGAAAGCGATTGTTGATCTGATTGCACATGGTCATCAGGTGGTGGTAACTCACGGCAACGGCCCGCAGGTAGGGATGATTAATCAAGCGTTTGAGGCTGCCGCGAAAACAGAGGCGCACACTCCGATGCTGCCTATGTCTGTCTGTGTGGCGCTTAGCCAAGGGTATATCGGTTACGATTTACAAAATGCGTTGCGTGAGGAACTGCTCGATCGCGGGCTGCAAACGCCGGTTGCCACAATTATCACACAGGTGATTGTTGATGCTAAAGACCCCGCTTTCGCGAATCCTACCAAGCCAATTGGCTCATTCTTTTCGCAGGAAGAGGCCGAATTGTTGACGCGTAACGGTTACATCATGAAGGAAGACGCCGGACGTGGATATCGTCGCGTGGTTGCGTCACCTAAGCCGGTTGATATTGTAGAGAAAGAAACGGTACAGGCCATGCTTGAAGCGGGACAAGTGGTTATTACCGTTGGTGGCGGTGGAATTCCTGTATTGCGCGAAGGAAATCATTTACGCGGTGCGGGGGCAGTAATCGATAAAGACTGGGCTAGCGCCAAACTGGCAGAAATGATCGACGCAGATATGCTGATCATTTTAACTGCGGTCGAGAAAGTGGCGATTAACTTTGGGAAACCTAATGAGCAGTGGCTGGATCAGCTCAGTATTGCTGATGCTCAGCGTTTCATCGAAGAAGGACATTTTGCTAAAGGCTCAATGTTGCCGAAGGTTGAAGCTGCCGTTTCTTTCGCCGAGTCTCGTGCTGGCCGTCAGGCATTGATTACTGTCTTGAGTAAAGCACAGCAGGGAATTGAAGGAAAAACTGGGACGGTTATTGCTAACTAACCGGTTTGCCTCGCCCGCTTCCTAATTGACATGGAAGCGGGCGAATATTCAGAATTAATGTTTCCGATCCAACTTCATCATTGCTTCCAGAACTGCGCCACCAATCGCGCGTGCTTTATCTGAAACCGTCATATAATCGGCCTCAGCGCCGCGTGGATCGATATCACCGATTTTAAATCCTTCGCAGACCTCTAATCCCTCGCTAAGCAAGCCACGCACCATGCCAGTTAATGGCGCAAAGACCGGTGCTTCACCAATATGTGCCATCACATCGCCTTCTTTAACGAGATCGCCAAGCGCAACGCAGCAGTGCATGATGCCCGAAGCGGGGGCTCGTATAACACGACGGGTTGTATGCCCAGAGATATTGCCCGGAATACCGGTGTTGGGCTGCGTATATCCTTGATAGATAACACGGCCTAGATAATGTCCTCGGTTTGTTTCAATGACGGCATCGCAGTCGTGGCCTGCGTTAAATCCAGGGCCCAATGCCACGGTTATCGGCGCCATATCCTTGTGGGTGCCCAAGTTTTGTTTAGCCAAAATAGCATCAACCAAGAAGCGAGGTTTTAATTCATCAAGGTAGCTGGCCTTTTCATCCACTAAGACTGGGATTTCACCACGATCGAGAATGCTAAATGCTTCATCTATCCCGTTCGCTTTTCTGGCAGTGACGCCTTCAACGCAGGCTTCACCATCGAAAATAGCTTGAGCGAATGCGACGGTACGACGGATCACCGTGGGTTTCGCGATGTCTAGCATGAGGACATGGAACCCCGAATGGAAAAGCCTGAGCGCAACACCAGTCGCAATATCGCCGGAGCCTCGGATAACGACGAGTTTGTCGCGTTTTAGCCTTACATCATCCTGTTTCAAGCCACCTGCAGCCTGATTTTTGACCTGTAAGACTTCAGCCAAAATGCTTACGGCAATTTCTTCTGGCGTTTCTGCGCCGATGTTATAGCCGATTGGGGCATGCAAACGTTCGATGAGTGCTGCTGATAATCCCTGCTGGCGGAGCGCTTGGGTAAAGGTCTGAACTTTTCTTCGGCTCGCCAATAATCCTAAATAGCATAATGGTTTCTCAATCAGCACATCCAATGCTTCTTTGTCCTGATTATTTGTCGCGATGATAACGAAGTTTTCTTTTTCAATGTTGAGCTTTTCAATGACAGCGCTGAAGCTATCAGCATGTACCAGCGTAGTACCCGCAGGAAAAAGGGCAGGATCGAGGCTAGAGGCATAGGTATCGGCGACGTGTAAATCAAAGCCTAAAGGCGCAGCCGCCTGTGCAATCGCACGGTTTACGTGTCCTGCACCGATCAAGATTAAGCGAGGACGTAAACCATGCACATCAATATAAACCGACATCGCACCGCCGCAGTCTGATCCTACGGCGTCTTGGCCATTACGCGCCATGCGCCCGTGGAAGACCCGAGCTTTACGCTCGGACAACGCTTCGAGCGCTTGCTCAATAACTAAGCGTTCAACCATGCCTCCACCAATAGTGCCGAAGATACTGCCATCAGCCAGCACCAACATTTGGCCGGAGTGCCGAGGGGTTGAACCTCGACTTTCAATAATTTGTGCCAACGCAAAAGGTTTGTTTTCTTCTTCCAATCGTGCTGCTTGCGCAAAAATGTTCATAGCAACCTCAAGATCCCAGTGATAGTTCGTCAATTCATTTGTGTGACTGGCGTAGCTGATGCGTAATTGGAGGGTGTTCTTGAACCGCGCCAACCCAAATAGCACTTAACTCAGGTTGAGATTCCAGTAGGCCATTCAGCGCGTCTAAAAGAGCATTATCGATCTGATAAAGTTGATTAATCAGCCAGATGCGCAGTGGGTGCTCGGGGGCGCCTTTGAACATGCCTTCAGGATGTGAGATAAATTTTTCAAATACTGAAAGTTGGAGCACATCACCGGCTTTAATGCCACAAACGGCGGCGAAAATGGGCCAACGATGAATATGTTCAGGATCTGCGGGGCGATTAATGACACTCCCTCCGGTTAACGCAATCACACAGTTACTACTGAGGGGAATGCAAGGTTCATGCCCTGCAGGGGCTTTTAGCGGTTTCTGATGTGCGCCGTCTGCCTCGACTAAAATGATGTCAAAAAGATGGGCGCGATTTAATTCGTCAGCCTGTTCTGGGGTAATGCCGGAAACTTTTTGTGTGTCCGCATTATATTCCGTGAAGAGTGCTACGATTTTAGGGGGGCGTGTTGGCACCTTTGCCTGTTGAAGGAGCGTGGGCCAATAATCTTTTTCGATGATAATGGGGTTAGCTTGAGAAGATTCAGGGCGATACATTCGGGTGGTCGTGGTGATCAATACGCTGAGTCCTTGCTGAGCAAAAATCTGAGCTAGCCAAAATAGGGTACTGGTTTTCCCACCAGCGCCAATCAGGCTGATAAGATAAGCGCGTTTGTTTTGTACATTTGAAACGACATCATTAAATAGCACGTCAATGTTGGGTATCATCAGTTTTTATTAAAGACCATGCCGAGGAGAAACGATGAATCATAAATTAGGAAAGCATCAACGAGCGGTTATATCGCCAATAGTGGATATGAGTCCGCGTGAAAACATAGATTGCATCATTACGGCAGCGGGTCTTTCCTCTCGAATGGGGCAATGGAAAATGATGCTACCTTATAATGGAGGAACGATTCTTGATTCAAGTATAGAAAATGCACGTCAATTTTGTCAGCGAATAATATTAGTCGTGGGATATCGCGGTGAAGAACTGTTGGCCCGTTATAATAATGAGAGTGATATCACAGTTATTATAAATAATAATTATGCTAGCGGTTTATTTTCTTCGATCCAAGCGGCTGGGAAAAATGTTAATACTGAGTATTGCTTTATTACTCATGGTGACATCCCTTGCTTAAACCGTGAGATCTACCATCAGATTTGGTTGAAGCGCGGTCCTTACGCATTGTTGCCTTGTCATCAGGGAACCCCCGGACATCCTGTTTTGCTGCCTAAAAAAATCATACAGCAAGCCTGCATGGATGATGTCACCACGACGTCAATGCGTGAGTTTTTACTTGCAGGTGAGTATCGCTATTTAAATATGAATCAACCTCAGACGGTTATGGATATAGATACACCGGAAGCATATCAATTACTGCTTGGAACTTCCCATGATTAATTTAATTACTGGCTAATAATATCGGTTTTGTTTTTTATATATTAGTTTATCGATTGCGCTCTCATTTTTGAGATGTTCAAGTCTCAGTGTTTATCAAACTGATATTGTATTATTCTATTTTGATAATTGATTCACGCGTAGACCGTAGATGTAATTGTGGCCTAGTGCGGCATTGATTTATATTCTCATTTGTTTAGTGAGCGGATTCACAAATAAAATTTGCTATTCGATTTAGCTCACGAAATTAATGTTTTTATTTCTGAGTGCAAACCATTGGCTCGATTGTTGCTGATATCTCTTATCCGTAGAGGATTGTTAATCCTCTGCCATTTTACATTTGAGCATGTCGTAGCAAGGAGATAGTCATGGGAGATATCATGCGCCCCGTTCCTTTCGAGGAGCTTTTGACGCGAGTTTTCGCAGAATACCACGAAAGCCGCTCAATCTTCGGTATACCGGAACAGCAGTTTTATCGTAAAGACAATGACCGACTCATCAAGGTATTTGGCGAAACCTGCGAAACCCCAATGGGTCCAGCGGCTGGACCACACACGCAGCTTGCGCAAAATATCATTGTTTCTTGGCTTACCGGTGGGCGTTTTATCGAGCTGAAAACGGTGCAGATCCTCGACCGTTTAGAATTAGATAAACCCTGTATTGACGCTGAAGACGAATGTTTTAACACCGAGTGGTCGACGGAATTTACCCTTCAAAAAGCACACGACGAATATCTAAAAGCATGGTTTGTGCTGCATCTATTAGAAGCTATTTTTGATCCACGCACTCCAGGTGAAGCAAAGTCTTTCATTTTCAATATGAGCGTTGGCTATAACCTAGAAGGTATTAAACAGCCGCCAATGCAGAATTTCATTCACAATATGATGGATTCTGCCCAACATCCAAAATATGCCGAGTATCAGTCTATTCTGGCCAGTTTCATTGGTGACAAAGACTTTACTCAACGTTTAGCCCTTGAATCTCGTTCGGCACAGCTCAGCACGCTGCCACAGCAGATCCCTGCGCAGATGGTACATGGTGTCACCCTATCAACGATGCACGGTTGCCCTCCAAATGAGATTGAAGCCATTTGCCGCTATATGCTGGAAGAGAAGGCGCTCAATACCTTTGTTAAGCTGAACCCAACCTTGCTCGGCTATCCACGTGTGCGTGAAATCTTAGACACCTGTGGTTTTGATTATATCGGTCTGAAAGAAGAGTCTTTCGAACATGATTTGAAGCTGGAACAAGCTATTTCCATGCTGCAAAGGCTGATTGCTCTCGGTAAAGAAAAACAGCTAAGTTTTGGCGTGAAGCTGACTAACACGCTCGGCACCATCAATCACAAAGGCGCGCTGCCTGGCGAAGAGATGTATATGTCGGGTCGTGCACTGTTCCCTCTGTCTATCAACGTGGCAGCGGTGCTATCTCGCGCCTTTAACGGCGAACTTGCCATCTCTTACTCTGGTGGCGCGAGCAAATTTAATATTCGCGAGATTTTTGATACCGGTATTCGCCCAATCACTATGGCAACGGATTTACTCAAGCCGGGTGGATACTTACGCCAGTTAGAGTGCATGCGTGAACTGGATCAGTCTGATACTTGGGGCATGACTAAAGTCGACGTTGATCGCCTGGAAGCGTTGGCGAAGAAAGCGGTCAGCATGGAATACACTCAGAAACATTGGAAAGCTCAAGATCGCATTGATGCTGGTGGCCCGTTGCCAATGACTGACTGCTATGTGGCTCCTTGTGTTACCGCCTGTGCCATTAAGCAGGATATTCCTGAATATATTCGCCTGCTCGGCGAGCAGCGTTATGCGGATGCATTAGAACTTATTTATCAGCGTAATGCGTTACCTGCGATCACTGGACATATCTGCGATCACCAGTGCCAGTACAACTGTACACGTCTGGATTACGACAGCGCACTAAATATCCGCGAGCTGAAAAAAGTCGCCTTGGAAAAAGGCTGGGATGAATACAAGCAACGTTGGCATAAACCTGCGGGCTCTGGCTCTAAGCATCCGGTTGCGGTGTTGGGGGCAGGGCCTGCGGGACTTTCTGCTGGCTACTTCCTAGCTCGTGCCGGCTATCAGGTCACGTTGTTTGAGCGTGAGGCAAATGCGGGTGGGGTAGTGAAAAACATTATTCCTCAGTTCCGTATCCCAGCAGAAACCATCCAGCATGATATCGATTTTGTTGCTGCCCATGGTGTGAGGTTTGAGTTTGGCTGCGACCCAGAACTAACCGTCGATAAGCTGATGCAGCAAGGCTTTAGCTATGTTTTCGTTGGTATCGGCACTGACAAAAATAGCGGTGTGAAACTGGCAGGTGATAACCGCAATGTCTACAAATCTCTGCCATTCCTACGCAGCTACAACCGTGGCGATAAGCTTTCTCTCGGCCGCCATGTTGCCGTTGTCGGGGCGGGTAATACCGCGATGGACTGTGCGCGCGCTGCGCTGAAAGTTCCGGGCGTTGAAGATGTCACCGTTATTTATCGTCGTACCCTGAATGAAATGCCAGCCTACCGCGAAGAGTATGAAGAAGCGGTGGAAGACGGCGTGAAATTTATGTTCCTGACAAACCCAGAACAGTTTGATGCTGACGGAACATTAGTTGCGCGCGTTATGGAACTGGGTGAGCCTGATGAGAAAGGGCGTCGCCGTCCAGTCGCAACGGATAAAACCATTAAACTGCAGATGGATGCGCTCATTACCGCCATCGGTGAACAGGCTGACTGTGCGGCATTAGGCGCCATGGGTGTGCCGTTGAATGCCGAGGGTTGGCCTGCTGTGGCTAATGATACCGGTGAAACCACCCGTCCTAACGTGTTCTTGATTGGGGACGTGCAAAACGGACCTTCTTCTATCGTTGCCGCTATTGGCACTGCTCGACGTGCAACGGATGAGGTACTTAAGCGCGAAAACATTCGTTCACATCACCATGACAAACAGTGGTCGAATGTCGATCCTGCCGAAATTTATCAGCGTAAGGGCGCTATTAGCGTCGTGATGGTTGATAAAGAAGAGCGTGAAGCCTTTGTCGCTCAGGAAGCTCAGCGCTGCTTGGAATGTAACTACATCTGTAGCAAGTGTGTTGATGTTTGTCCTAACCGTGCCAACGTTTCAATCGCCGTTCCAGGTTTCCATGACCGTTTCCAAACCCTGCATTTAGACGCTTATTGCAACGAATGTGGTAACTGTGCGCAGTTCTGCCCGTGGGAAGGCAAACCTTACAAAGACAAAATCACGATTTATAGCCTGCCAGAAGATTTTACCAATAGCACTAACCCTGGTTTCTATGTTGATGAACAAAACGTCAGCGTACGTCAGGGCAAGCAAATCTGGCACCTGCATATTGATGAACACGGTCAACTGGACGAAGTTCCCGCTGAGTTGGAAGACATGTGCCGCATCATTAGTCATGTTCACAACCACCATCACTATCTACTTGGCCGCGTGGAGGTTTAATGATGCTGATTCTAAAAAATGTCACTGCTGTGCAGTTTGAACCTGCGTCGGTGCAGCACGGTGTAGATATTGCGGTTGAAGGGGCGTTGATAAAAGAAGTAGGTCATCAGTTAACGGCTAAATACCCGCAGGCTCAGGTCAAAGATATGCAGGGAAAACTGGTGATGCCTGGAATTGTGTGTGCGCATAACCATTTTTACTCTGGCCTGTCGCGCGGGATTATGGCCAATATCGCGCCAAGTCCAGACTTCATCTCTACGCTGAAAAATCTCTGGTGGCGTTTAGATCGCGCTTTAGATGAGGAATCTCTGTATTACAGCGGGCTGATTTGTTCACTGGAAGCCATTAAGAGCGGTTGTACGGCGGTTATCGATCACCACGCGTCGCCAAACTACATTGCTGGGTCACTTAACACGTTACGCAAAGGTTTTATCAAAGCGGGTCTGCGTGGCATGACCTGTTTTGAAACAACCGATCGCAACGGTGGCAATAAAGAGCTTCAGGCCGGCGTTGAGGAAAACATCGCTTTTGCGCAACAGATCGACTCAGCTAAAAAACGTGGGGATGAACCCTATTTGGTTGAAGCGCACATCGGTGCTCATGCGCCTTTCACCGTATCAGATGCAGGTTTGGATATGCTGCGTGAAGCCATTAAGGCGACGGGACGCGGTCTCCATATCCACGCGGCGGAAGATAGCTATGACGTCTCCCACAGCCACGATAAATACGGTAAGGATTTAATCGTCCGCCTCGCTGAGCATGACCTGATCGACGCTAAAACACTGGTGGCACATGGTTTATATCTCTCACCTGCAGATATTGAAATCATCAATCAGCAGGATGCGTTTTTGGTACATAACGCCCGCTCGAATATGAATAACCATGTTGGCTATAACCATCGTATTGGCGAGTACCGGAATTTAGCGTTGGGCACGGACGGTATTGGCTCAGATATGTTTGAAGAACTGAAATTTGCGTTCTTTAAACATCGCGATGCGGGTGGGCCGCTATGGCCAGACAGTTTTACTCGTTTCCTATGGAACGGCAACCGCTTGCTGGAACGTAACTTCAGTGCGCGTTTTGGCTGCTTAGAGGCGGGATATAAAGCCGATCTCACCGTTTGCGATTATCCAGAACCTACGCCTTTGGCCGCACAGAATATCGGCGGGCATCTTGCTTTCGGCATGGGGGCAGGCAGTGTGAAAAGTGTGATGGTAGAAGGGCGCTTTGTTTATGAAAACGGCCAGTTCCCGTTTGATGTCGCGCCAATCTATGCTGAGGCCAACAAGGTCGCAGAGCGCTTATGGAAGCGGATGGATTCATTGGCATAAATGTTATACCGCCCCTTATTGAGGGGCGGTTTGCCCTTTATGGGGAGAATAACAAGAGGATGAAAAATGATTGAGCAATTTTATCGGCCAGAATCTGTAAAGCAGGCGCTTGAGCTCAAGCGCCAGTTTCAGGATCAGGCGGTCTATTTTGGCGGAGGGAGCAAACTCAATGCGACACCGACCAAAACCACAAAAAAGATCGCTATCGATTTATCAAAATTAGGGCTCAATAAAGTGAGTTGGCAGCAAGGTCAACTGCATATTGGTGCTCAGATTAAATTACAGGCTCTCATTGATACTCCGTTAATCCCAGAGTCGCTGCGCAACGCGCTCGGTTTTATCTACTCTCGTCATTTGCGTAATCAGGCTTCGCTTGCGGGTGAAGCGGTGGCCAAGCAAAAAGAACGTGTTTTACTGCCCGTTTTGTATGCATTAGATGCCCAAGTCATTACAGCGACCGGTGAGACACTGAGCTTAGAAGAGTATGTATGTCACGATCGCGACGATCTGCTGCTCGAAGTGATCCTGCCCGATCCTTATCGTCGCTGCGCAACGCGTAAAGTTGCCCGTTCTGCCGCTGGGCTAGCGGTGGTCACTGCGGCCGTTGCATTAACCTCCAAAGGTGAAATGAAAATTGCATTGGACGGTGTCTCAGAGCAGCCCATCCGGTTACGCGATGTGGAGTCGCGCGGTCTTAGTGATGATGCATTAGAAAAAGCCGTGAGCGATGTCATTCATCCACGTGCTGATATCGGAGGCAGCGAAGCATACAAGCGTTATATCGCGGGTGTTGTCGTTGCAGAACTGCTGGCTGATTGCCAACAGATGAGTGAGGAAAAGTGATATGAACATTCGCTTTACGCTAAACGGTACGCCACGCACGCTGTCATGCGAGCCGGGCGATAATGTACAAAAAATCTTATTCAATCTGGGGCTGCATTCTGTCCGTAATAGTGATGACGGTTTTGGTTTTGCGGGTTCAGATGCGATCATTTTTGATGGCGTGATTGTCAATGCTTCTCTATTGATCGCCGCTCAGCTTGACGGTTCTGTGGTACGTACCGCCGAATCGCTCGGAACTTGGAATCAGCTTAGTCCAGTTCAGCAAGCCATGGTCGATGTGGGCATTGTGCAGTCGGGATACAATGATCCTGCTGCTGCACTGATCCTGACCGATCTCCTTGAGCGTATTTCCTCACCTTCACGTTCGCAGATCGACGATGCGTTGTCGGGGTTATTTAGCCGAGATGCAGGCTATCAGCAGTTTTATCAGGTTGTTGAGCTAGCGCAGGCGCGCATGAGCGATCCTTTTTGCCAGCGCGAAATTGCCCCTGAGTTTCGTGACGATCTTCAGGTGGTAGGCAAGCTGTGCCCAAAGGTCGATTCTGCCAAAATGGTGCAGGCTAAACCTTGTTATGTTGAGGATCGTATTCCTGAAAATGCCTGTGTCATCAAGATGCTGCGTAGTCCACATCCTCATGCATTGATTACACATTTAGACGTTAGCAAAGCAGAAGCCTTGCCAGGCGTGGTGCATGTCATTACGCACTTGAACTGCCCAGATATTTACTACACACCTGGCGGACAAAGTGCACCAGAACCTTCGCCGCTAGATCGCAGGATGTTTGGTAAAAAGATGCGTCACGTAGGAGATCGTGTCGCCGCAGTAGTGGCTGAAAGTGAAGAGATCGCTCTAGCCGCATTGGCATTGATCGACGTCAGTTTTGAAGTGTTACAGCCAGTGATGTCGATTGATGAGGCAATGGCTGAAGATGCTCCGCTGGTTCACGATGAGCCTATTGTTTATGTCAATGGCGCACCGGCTGACCTTGAGGTGCAGAATCGGGGCTCGGCGACGCGGGGCGAGCACATGATCATCAACTTCCCGATTGGTGCGAAGCCACATAAAAATATAGCCGCAGGCGTGCACGGCCGTATTGGGGACGTTGAGAAGGGATTTGCTCAGGCAGATGTTGTTATTGAGCGCACGTATGAGTCTACGCAGGCGCAGCAATGTCCGACAGAAACCCACATTTGTTTCACCTACATGGACGGTGAACGATTGGTGATCCACGCATCTACTCAGGTGCCATGGCATGTTCGGCGTCAGGTCGCGCGCTTGGTTGGGCTCAAACAAAATAAAGTTCATGTTATCAAAGAGCGCGTCGGTGGCGGGTTTGGGTCTAAGCAAGATATTTTGCTAGAGGAAGTATGCGCATGGGCAACCTGCGTTACGGGTCGCCCGGTCTATTTCCACTACACTCGCGAAGAAGAGTTTATCAGCAACACGACACGGCACGTTGCCAAAGTTAAGGTCAAAATTGGCGCCACGAAAGAGGGCAAGCTGACTGCCATCGATATGGATTTCCGTGCCAATACCGGCCCTTATGGTAACCACTCGCTTACCGTTCCAAGCAACGGCCCAGCACTTTCTTTGCCACTATACCCTTGCGACAACGTTAATTTCCAAGTCACGACTTACTACAGCAACATTTGCCCAACCGGGGCGTATCAAGGCTATGGCGCACCAAAAGGTAATTTTGCACTCACTATGGCGTTAGCCGAGTTGGCCGAGCAGCTTGATATCGATCTGCTGGACATGATCGAGCTTAACCGAGTTACTGAAGGGCAAGAGCTGAAGATTTTGGGGGCCATCGGCGAAGGGAAAATGCCGACGTCGGTACCAACGGCGGCTAGCTGTGCGTTGGAGCCTATTTTGCGCAAAGGGCGCGAGCTGATGAACTGGGGCGAGAATAAAGCTCCGCAGGGCGATTGGAGGATTGGTCAGGGTGTTGCGATCATCATGCAAAAGTCGGGGATCCCAGATATCGACCAAGCAAACTGTATGGTGAAGCTGGAGTCTGACGGCACGATTATCGTTCATTCCGGTGGCGCTGATATTGGTACCGGCCTTGATACGGTTGTGACCAAACTAACCGCCGAAGTGCTGTGTTGTCCGCTGGCTGATGTGCATGTGATTTCGGGTGATACCGATCACGCGCTCTTTGATAAGGGGGCTTATGCGTCCTCGGGAACCTGTTTCTCAGGTAATGCGGCCAAGAAGGCGGCTGAAAATCTGAAAGAGAAAATCCGCTTCCATGGAGCCCAGATGCTGGGTGAGCCCATTGAGGACGTGACTATTGTGGCTCCAAGCATTGTGCGAGGAAAGCAAGGAGAGGTGAGCTTTGCCGAGATTGCTCATAAGGCTGAAACAGGAACGGGTTTTGGTACTTTGGTGGCGACGGCGAGCTATATTACCCCTGATTTTGCTTTCCCATTCGGCGCTAACTTTGCCGAGGTTGCCGTTAACGTGCGCACCGGTGAGATCAGACTCGATAAGTTTTACGCCCTGCTCGATTGCGGTACACCGGTAAACCCAGAACTGGCGTTAGGGCAAATCTATGGTGCGTCAATGCGAGCTATCGGGCATAGCCTGACCGAGAAGTTGATTTACGACAAAACCGGTAATCCGATTACCCGCGATCTACAAACCTACGGTGCGCCGAAGATTGGCGATATACCACGCGACTTCCGCGCATTTTTGGTGCCAAGCGATGACAAGGTTGGACCTTTTGGTGCGAAGTCGATTTCTGAGATCGGTGTAAACGGCGCTGCTCCTGCCATTGCGACGGCGATTCACGATGCATGCGGCGTCTGGTTGCGAGAGTGGCATTTCACGCCGGAAAAAATCCTCCGAGGACTGAATAAACTCGAGGCGTAAGCGTAATAAGATGCGGGGTAATCCCCGCATCTCTACGATTCAATAGTTAACTAAGCATGGACTTAAGTCTGGATTTAATTTAATCCGGGCAGGGTTTCTGCATGGTTTTTCCCGCATTTATTGAATCAGATATTAAATTTCTCACTGGAGTAGAAAATGTCTGATGTACAGCAAGTTGCAGATAAAACCGTTAAACAAGAGCACCCCTATGCGAGTGACTCTGAGCTTATTTATCATCTAGATGACAAGCCGCCGTTACATGAAATGTTGATTGGTGCGGTAACTCACCTGTTGGCTATTTTTGTCCCGATGGTAGCGCCTGCGTTGATTGTCGGCACGGCACTTGGATTATCGCCAGAAATCACCGCCTATCTGGTTTCTATGGCAATGATTGCCTCCGGTATTGGCACTTTCATTCAGGTAAACCGATTTGGGCGTGTTGGCTCAGGTTTGCTTTCCATTCAGTCTGTGAACTTTTCCTTCGTTACCGTCATGATTGCACTAGGCGGTTCGATGAAAAAAGAAGGGCTAGATGAGCAGGCGATCATCTCCTCTTTGTTGGGCGTTGCCTTTGTCGGGGCTTTCTTGGTTGTCGCATCCTCGCAGGTTTTACCCTATCTAAAACGAGTGATCACCCCAACGGTCAGCGGCGTGGTGGTCCTGATGATCGGCCTTAGCCTGATCAAGGTCGGGATTATTGATTTCGGTGGCGGATTACCGGCAAAAGGCGATGGCTCCTTCGGTAGCTATCAAAATCTGGGGCTGGGCTTTCTGGTGTTGTGCGTCGTTATCGGTTTTAACTGTTGCCAGAATGCACTGCTGCGGATGGGGGGGATCGCGATCGGGCTGGTTGTTGGCTATATCTGTGCGCTATTTATGGGGATTGTCGACTTTTCTACGTTGAAAGATCTTCCCCTCATCACGATCCCTCAACCGTTTAAATATGGATTCTCATTTGATTTCCACGCGTTTTTAGTCGCGGCCACTATCTATCTATTAAGTATTTTAGAAGCCGTCGGTAGCATAACGGCAACGGCCATTATCTCCGAACGACCTATCGTGGGAGAGGAGTATGACAAGCGGTTATCCGGTGGCGTATTAGCGGATGGTTTGGTTTCAGTTATCGCTTGTGCTCTGGGCTCACTGCCATTAACCACTTTTGCGCAAAACAATGGGGTTATCCAGATGACCGGCGTTGCATCACGTCATGTCGGTAAATACATCGCTGCGATCTTGGTGATACTGGGATTGTTCCCTGTTATCGGACGATTTTTTACGACGATTCCTGCGCCAATTCTTGGTGGGGCGATGACGCTGATGTTTTCCATGATTGCTCTAGCGGGGATAAAAATTATTTTGTGTGGCGGTATGGATCGGCGTGAAACGCTGATTGTGGCCACGGCACTTGGAATTGGGCTCGGTGTTTCCTATGACCCACAAATTTTCCGCGTGCTTCCTGATTCTGTCTATGTGTTGTTCGAAAACCCTATCTGCGCGGGAGGTGTAACCGCCATCATTCTTAACTTATTGATCCCACATGTGAAAAAATATGGTCAGGAAGATGAGTTGGAAGAGCTAATTAAGCCTGTGACCGAGAATTTTACTCAAGCGAAATAATGGTTTGCCACTCTGACATGTAATGGAGAAAGGATCATGTCTGAACAAAAATCTTTAAAAGCGATACGCGGTAATTTTTTAGACATTGTAAAAACAGTAGAACAGCCCGAGGAGATTGAATCTCATCTCCGTTTTATTGAAGACGGCTTAATGCTTGTCCGTAGTGGGAAAGTAGAGTGGTTTGGTCAATGGGAGGAAGGGAAACATCTCATACCTGAAGGCATTCGTGTTCGTGACTATAGCGGCAAGATGATTGTTCCAGGCTTTATTGATACTCACATCCATTATCCACAAAGTGAAATGGTTGGAGCCTATGGTGAGCAGCTGTTGGAATGGTTGAATAAGCACACTTTCCCAGCCGAACGCCGTTATAACGATATTGAGTATGCGCGTGAGATGTCGGCTTTCTTTATCAAACAACTTTTGCGCAATGGTACGACGACTGCGTTGGTGTTTGGCACCGTGCATCCAGAATCCGTTGACGCTTTATTTGAAGCCGCTCATAACATCAATATGCGCATGATCGCTGGCAAAGTCATGATGGATCGTAATGCGCCTGACTACCTGCTCGATACAGCTGAAACCAGCTACACCCAAAGCAAAGCGTTGATTGAACGCTGGCATCGTAACGGGCGTTTACTCTATGCCATTACGCCACGCTTTGCGCCAACCTCCACGCCAGAGCAATTGGCGATGGCGCAACGGCTACGTGAAGAATATCCCGACACTTATCTGCATACTCATCTCTGCGAAAATAAAGATGAAATTGCGTGGGTGAAATCCCTGTATCCAGATCGTAAAAACTATCTCGATGTTTATCACCATTATGGGCTGACCGGAAAAAACAGCGTGTTTGCTCACTGTGTTCATTTGGAAGAGCAGGAATGGGATTGTCTGCGTGATAGTGGTTCATCAATTGCGTTTTGTCCGACGTCTAATCTGTATCTTGGCAGCGGCTTATTCAATCTGAAAAAAGCATGGCATAAACAGATTAAGGTGGGTATGGGAACGGATATCGGAGCCGGAACCACGTTCAATATGCTGCAAACCCTGAATGAAGCCTACAAGGTGATGCAACTTCAAGGCTGGCGAATGTCGGCGTATGAAGCGTTTTATTTAGCGACGCTCGGTGGTGCGAAGGCATTGGGGCTGGATGACATCATCGGTAATTTCAACGTGGGCAAAGAGGCTGACTTTGTTGTTTTAGAGCCAACGGCAACGCCATTGCAGCAGCTTCGTTACGATAACTCTGTGACGCTCATGGACAAATTATTTGTGATGATGACGCTTGGAGACGACCGTTCAATCTACAGAACCTATGTCGATGGACAATTAGTGTACGAACGCACCTAAAATGTCGATTTCTTTTGTTGAAATGACGGTTTAGAGGCCAGATAATCGTTTGCCTTAAATAACCGTCCCATTTTTATGACTGATGTGCTTGATGGGGTAATCGTTTGCTTTGCGGTTTTTGTTGCACTAATAAGTACCGCAAATGGATATCGCAAAGTTACGGTAATAAGAAAAACGCAGGTTCAGGCGTTCATTATCTTGAACAAAATTATTGTCATCATGCGCAATGTTAAAACACTCAGAGGACATCAATATGTCTAGCAATGCATCTCAAGAAGGGTCTGCGGGTAAATCGGGCGGTTCGCTTGACGCTTACTTTAAAATTTCTGCACGGGGAAGCAGTGTTCGCCAAGAAGTACTGGCTGGCCTTACGACCTTTTTAGCGATGGTCTATTCGGTCATCGTTGTGCCAAGTATGTTGGGTAAAGCGGGTTTTCCTCCGGCCGCCGTGTTTGTTGCGACCTGTCTGGTGGCTGCTTTTGGCTCATTACTGATGGGATTGTGGGCGAATCTGCCAATGGCGATTGGCTGTGCGATTTCATTGACGGCATTCACCGCGTTTAGCTTGGTGCTTGGGCAGCATATTAGTATCCCTGTTGCCTTAGGCGCAGTGTTTCTTATGGGGGTTCTGTTCACCCTGATTTCAGTTACTGGGATTCGTTCGTGGATACTGAGAAACTTACCGATGGGGATTGCACACGGTACAGGGATTGGTATCGGCTTATTCTTACTGCTGATTGCCGCGAACGGTGTGGGTTTAGTTATCAAGAATCCGATCGAAGGTCTGCCAGTTGCGTTGGGGGCATTTACTTCTTTCCCAGTGATGATGTCTCTGCTTGGGTTGGCTATCATTTTTGGTTTGGAAAAGCTGAAAGTTCCCGGCGGCATTCTGCTAGTGATTATCGGTATTTCTATTGTCGGGCTGATTTTTGACCCTAGCGTGAAATATCAAGGGTTGTTTGCGTTACCAAGCCTAACTGCCGAAGATGGCTCTTCATTGATTTTTAGCTTAGATATCATGGGGGCTCTGAAACCGGTGGTTCTGCCAAGCGTTCTGGCACTGGTCATGACGGCGGTGTTTGATGCTACCGGTACGATTCGTGCGGTGGCGGGGCAAGCGAATTTGTTAGACAAAGATGGGCAGATTATCAACGGCGGAAAAGCATTAACCGCTGACTCCGTGAGCAGCATTATCTCCAGTTTTGTGGGAGCATCTCCTGCAGCGGTATACATTGAGTCAGCCGCGGGGACGGCCGCGGGGGGCAAAACCGGTTTGACTGCCACTGTTGTTGGCATTTTATTCCTGCTGATTTTGTTCCTGTCTCCTCTGTCTTATCTGGTTCCAGGATATGCTACTGCGCCAGCGTTAATGTATGTTGGCCTGCTGATGTTGAGTAACGTTTCTAAACTCGACTTTAACGACTTCGTTGATGCCATGTCTGGTCTGGTATGTGCAGTGTTTATCGTGCTGACCTGTAACATCGTTACCGGCATTATGCTGGGGTTCACGACTCTGGTTGTCGGGAGAATATTCTCTAATGAATGGCGCAAACTGAACATTGGAACCGTGATTATCGCGATTGCATTGGTGGCATTCTATGCTGGTGGTTGGGCTATCTAACGTCAGCAGGTTTAGCGTTTAGCATTTGTTGTTCACGAATAACATTAAGGGCGTCCTTCGGGGCGCCTTTATTTTTTGTGTACTCGGAATTGTCATAGTAATCTTCAACAGAAATAATACCATTGGTTACTTTCAGGTAATTCTCAGGCTATTTGCACACTTTTTCCTTTAGGACAAAATTCATAAAGTGATATGTTTGACACGGTATTAATGAGCAAAATGCGGTTGTACTTTGTAGTGAGACTAAGGAAAGCATGGAAATCTTCTTTACTATTTTGATCCTGATCCTAGTGGTTTCTTTGTCTGGGGTGGTAACGCGTATGTTGCCATTTCAGATACCGTTGCCGCTGATGCAGATCGCTATCGGGGCTCTGCTCGCTTGGCCGCATTTTGGCCTTCACGTTGACTTTGATCCTGAACTTTTCCTCGTACTATTCATTCCTCCGTTACTGTTTGCTGACGGATGGAAAACCCCAACGCGAGAGTTTCTACATCACGGGCGTGAGATTTTAGGTCTGGCGCTGGTGTTGGTATTAATTACGGTCGTTGGCGTGGGGTATTTTCTGCATATCTTGCTGCCAGAGGTTCCTTTGGTTGCCGCATTTGCATTGGCCGCTGTGCTATCGCCAACGGATGCCGTGGCGTTAGGTGGGATTGTTGGCAAGGGACGTATTCCAAAAACCATTATGGGTGTATTGGAAGGCGAAGCCCTGATGAACGATGCGTCAGGCCTAGTGGCTCTCAAATTTGCGATTGCCGTAGCGATGGGCACCATGGTGTTCACCGTGGGAGGCGCAACGCTTGAGTTCCTGAAAGTGGCTATCGGTGGTTTGTTGGCCGGTGTCGCGGTGACGTGGCTTTACAGTAAATCGTTACGGGTTATGAGCCGCTGGTCTGGCGATGATCCTGCAACGCAAATTGTCCTTCTGATGCTGTTGCCTTTTGCTAGTTATCTGATCGCTGAACATGCTGGCGTCTCGGGGATTTTGGCCGCCGTCGCTGCGGGTATGACGATCAGCCAATCGGGCGTTATACGTAATGCACCGTTGACAATGCGCCTGCGTGCAAACAGCGTTTGGGCGATGTTGGAATTTGTGTTTAACGGCATGGTTTTCATCATGTTGGGCTTGCAGTTGCCGGGGATCCTCGAAAGCTCGATCATTCAGGCAGAACGAGACCCGACGATTCAGACATGGTATTTGTTTGCTGATGTCGCATTAGTGTATGCGGTTCTGCTGGTATTACGATTCCTGTGGCTGTGGTGCATGCGCCGTCTGAGCCTGCGTTTTATGAAACGTAATCCACTCCAGTTTGCCAGCTACAGTTTACGTGACCTGTGGATTGCCTCTTTCGCTGGGGTTCGCGGAGCGATTACTCTGGCTGGTGTGCTTTCAATACCGCTATTCTTGACCGATGGAACGCCATTCCCAGGGCGATATCAGCTGGTATTCATCGCTACTGGTGTGATTCTTTTCTCCCTTATTGTGGGGGTAGTTATATTACCTCTGCTGCTGAAGGGGATGGAGGTTACGGATAGCAACACCTATCGTGATGAAGAGACAATGGCAAAATCTGTTACGGCAGAAGTTGCGATTGAAAGCCTGAAGAAAATGCAGGAACGTTTGGAAGTTGATACCGAAGAGAATATCGATCCTCAACTACTGACCGAAGTCAGCTCTCGCGTGATCGGGAGTTTACGCCGCCGTATCAGTACCAAAGAGAATGCAGAAGAGATGCGCAAGGTCGAGAACCTTGAGCGTCGTTTCCGACTTACCGCGCTACGTGCAGAACGCGGTGAGCTTTACCACTTACGTGCTACCCAAAAAATCAGTAATGAGACCTTGCAGAAGTTGCTGCACGATCTGGATTTGCTGGAAGCATTGTTGGTGGAGAAGAGCTAATACGTGGGACGTGTTGCCTATGTGGGCAAGACGATGTCGCGTTGCGCCCATCTGACTGCATAGGTCATTTCATGCTTCATGGTGGTAGGTGTTCAACAAGGGAGTACCAGAGCGTACTCCCTTTTTATGCGCTGTTTTTATTTCTTTCACGTTTCAGTCTGGAGAGATAAAGCCGCCACTCGATAGGTGTCCATTACTTCAACGTTATCCACTCTGGATGCATCACGCCGTTTGGCCAAAACTCTCGACAGCGGGCAATCCACGCCTGCGCACTGTGAGATAAATAACGCCCCTCACACCAAATCAAGCCCAGTTCCCACATGAGTTTCGGTTCTAGAGGAAGCCATAAGAGTGTTTTCGGGTCGAGCCGTTGGCAAATGGGTTCGGGCAGAATGGCAATCCCTACATTAGCTTGAACCATCGCGGCGAGGAAATCCCACTGACCGCTACGCACGGCTATTTGTGGGCTCACATTGTGAGCAGCAAAAGCCTGCATGAGTTGTTTATAGAGTGCAAAATCTTCGTTGTAGATCAAAATGTTTTGCTCCGCTAGCTCTTCCATATGGATACTGGTACGCCCTAGCCAGACCTCAGAGCGGGGTAACAACACGCATAGAGGATGGCTGAACAGCGGCAGTGAGGCAATTGCAGGGTCGATATCGCCGGAAAGAGCCGTTAGTGCTAAGTCCAACTCGCCGGATAGCAATGCTTGTTCAACGGTAAGCCCTCCAAACTCGGAGATAATTAATTCAATCCCTGGGTAGTTCTGACGGAACTCGCTTATTAGCCCTGCCATTTGTGTTCCGACCATTGGAGGGATACCCAATTTAAGCTGGCCGCGTTTGAGCGTACCGATATCCTCAAGTTCAGCTTTTAGCTGACTAAACTGATCGAGGATCGCCAAACCTCGCTGGTAAACGGCTTGTCCACTGTCGGTGAGATGTAGTCGGCGCCCCTCACGGATTATCAATGAGCAACCCAGCTCATCTTCTAAATTACGCAGCATTTTGCTGATGGTTGGCTGAGTAACGAACAGTTTTTCTGCAGCGCGGGTAAAGCTTTGTTGGCGTACCACTTCTACAAAATAGCGCAGCGTTCTGACATCCATGATCTCTCCTGAGAACGATGTGAGTTGTTAAACCCTAAAGTATGCCAATTTGGCATGATGGCAATAATATTAATTCATTTTATGCAGGTATTGTTTCTTGCCTATACTGTGCGCTCATTCACATTTTTCTCATTCTGAGGTTACCCATGTCTCTGGCGTTGCGCTCTCGCGCGCCGTTCGTCCTTAGTCGTTTACAGGTGCCTGTTCAGGTCGCTTTGTATGCCGGACTATTTCTGGTTGCGCAATGGGTTGTGGTGCAATTTCATTTACCACTTCCGGCGAATATCGTAGGTATGTTGATGCTATTGGCGATGATCGTTTTACGTGTCTTGCCGATTAAATGGGTGAAAGCAGGATCGCGTTGGCTGCTGGCTGAAATGCTGCTGTTTTTTGTGCCTGCGGTGGTTGCGGTCGTGAACTATGCCTCATTGTTAATGATAGAAGGCTGGCGGATTTTTGCCGTTATTGCGGTAAGCACTATGCTGACGCTCGGGTTGACTGCTCTGGTTGTGGATAAAGTCTATCGTTTCGAAATTTATATGCAGCGTAAGAAACAAACGGCAGCACATAAACGAGATATCGCATGAGCAGTTTAACTATCAGCATCCTTTGCTTATTGATGACGCTTGGGCTTTATTTTGCTAATAAGAAAATCTATCGCCGTCTACACAGTATCTGGATGATGCCACTGGTTTTAACGCCATTGATTCTGGTGCTTTTCTTGGTCATAACCCACGTTTCCTATCAGGATTACATGGGAGAGAACCATTGGCTGCTATGGCTGTTAGGGCCAGCAACTATCGCGTTTGCCGTGCCTGTTTATGAAAATATGGCGATTATCCGCCGACATTGGATGTCGCTGAGCGCGGGGGTTATCACGGCCACTATTGTCGCCGTGTGCAGCTCTGTGTGGCTGGCACGGTTGTTTACTCTGTCTGAAGAAGTACAACGCAGCCTCGCTGTCCGTTCTATCACGACGCCATTTGCATTAGAGGCTGCTAAGCAAATGGGAGGGCAGCCGGATTTAGTCGCCTTGTTTGTCGTCATTACCGGCGTATTTGGTATGGCCATTGGCGATATTTTGTTTCTTCGGCTCGCGGTACGCAGTGGTATGGCGAAGGGCGCAGGGTTAGGGGCGTCGTCTCACGGCGCAGGAACAGCCAAAGCTTATGAAATAGGGCAAACGGAAGGGGTAGTTTCAAGTCTGGTCATGATGTTAGCTGGCGTCGTCACGGTGGTACTCGCCCCGTTAATTGGTCATCTGATGTGGTAATAAATTTCAATAATAAGCCTGTATACCCGTCATACTTCAAGTTGCCTTTTTGTTGGCTGTGTTCACTGGCAGCCTCAATGCCACTCGAATTATTTAAGGTATAAAACAGCACTATAGCTGCAAGAGTTTGCCTCTGCCATGCACCCGCTGGCAGAGGTTTTTTTTGCGATTTTACAGTGAATTACTGGAACATTTTTTCAAGATATTGGCTTAAACGCGCGCGCGAGGTAAATCCATGCGGAATGCCAATGAACGCTGTTTCTACCGCATGCGGGTCTTGTGGGAAGCGGGTGTAAGCCACGCTGCTGCGTAGTGGTTCAGCAGGATGGGCAAATTTGAGACTTTTCTGCCCTAGCGCTGGGTGAATGACCAGCGCTGTTCGGCCCATTCTGGCCTCACGATTGACGTAAACATAGTGTTCACCTTTGTGAAAACCATACGCTTTATCGGTGACGCAGTCTCTGATAAAACCTGTTTTCTCAAGGACTTGTGCCACTTCGTCAGGGCGCAAATACATGTCTGACTCTCCCATTGTTCTCTATCATAGGCACTGACCATAGCGGATTGAAACTGTGGGACAACCGGACTTATCTGGAAGAGAAATTCACCATATTTATCAGCAACTCGAAAATGATAAATCTCGTTATGTGAAGCTTGCCAATAACTCAATATGGAAAGCTATCTACACTCACTTGTGTGTATTTCGGTAGGTAACCCTTCAATTTGTATAAGGAAACAGACAAATGAAAAGAATAACAAAAGGCTTTTTTGCGTTAAGTACGCTGGCTTTATTGCTCCCCCTTGGGGCTCAAGCCGCTGAACCAAGCAATGCAACGCCAGAGGGTTACCAGCTTGAGCAGGTTCTTATTTTTAGTCGTCATGGTATCCGAGCGCCATTAGTGGGCTATGGCGATATTCTGGCAGAATCGACGCCGCATCAGTGGCCGGTATGGAAAACTGAAGGGGGATTGCTGACGCCTAAAGGTGCAGAAGTAGAAACCTTATTCGGTAAGTACATGCGCGACTGGTTAGCCCAAACCGGTATTCTGCCGGCAAAGGGATGCCCAACTGCCGGTTCGGTATTTGTCTACGCGAATAGCCTGCCACGCACCATTGATACGGCGAAAAGCTTTGTGAGCGGCGCATTTCCTGAGTGTTCGCTGAAAGTGAATCATCAGGAAAAAGTCGGCACTATGGATCCAACGTTTAATCCTATCATCACTGCGAAAGTGACGGATGAGTTTAAACAAAAGGCTATCGAGTCGATTAATCAGCATGCGGGGCCGGGGGGAATTGATGGTCTTAATGAGCGTTTGAAACCCAATTATGCGGTGCTACAGCAGGTTATGGACTATGGGCAATCGAAAGTCTGTAGCGAAAAGAAAACCTGCTCTCTGGCAGATCAACCGAATACGGTCAATATTGTGCAGGATAAAGAGCCCGGTATCACGGGACCGTTACGCGTCGGTACCGGTGCCTCAGATGGTTTCATGTTGCAGTATTACGAAGGTTATCCGTTGAAAGACGTGGCTTGGGGACAGATTACTGATGAGAAGCAGTGGCAGCAGTTAGAGGAAATAAAAAATCTCTATCATGAGACTCTATTTGGCTCGTCGGCAGTCGCCCAGAATGCAGCGGCGCCTTTAATGCGTTTTGTAAGCGCAACGCTGGTGGGTACGCCAGATACAAATGCGCTAGCCGCTGATGCGCACAAAGCTAAGGTTGCCGTACTGGTGGGGCATGACTCCAACATTGCCTCTCTGTTAGCCGCGATGAAAACCGCCCCATACGATTTGCCGAAGCAATATGAGAAAACACCGATCAGCGGAAAAATTGTGTTTCAACGTTGGCATGATAAGAAAGATAACCGCGATCTGATGAAGATTGAATATGTTTACCAGTCGACCGATCAGATCCGCAATGCGACTCCGTTGTCTCTACCGACGCCGGCTCAGCGTGTCATATTGCAAATTGATGGGTGTAAAATTGATGCTAATGGTTTTTGCCCGATGGATGATTTTAAGGCGGCAATAGCGAAAGATATTAAAGGGGAATAATACGCAGCCGCTCGTTACCGCCTTTTGATGGAGGTTCATTGGAAGGCGGCTTTAGCCACTGTTGCTTTGTCATCTCAGTGATGTTCTGATACTTTGGCACGATAACTTGTTAACGGATGGTCGCATGTTTACCCATATTGCCTTATCAACGCTCAATGGCTTGGAATTAATGGTATATAACTATGTCATTAAGAATAAAGATAAGGTGATGTATATGACCATCCGCGAGTTGGCTGATGCGGCGGATGTTTCCACGACGACGATATTACGTTTTTGCAAGAAAATGAACTGCAGTGGTTATTCAGAATTCCGTATTCGTTTTAAGCTTTATATTGAGCAGGAAGAGAAATTATTATTGACCTCGGGAGCGAGTGAAATAATGAGTTTCTTTAAAAGTATTCATAACGATGAGTTCGAGGCGCTTATTACGCGTACGGCAGAGCAAATTGCTGAGGCTGATCGGATTATCTTTGTTGGAGCCGGCACTTCAGGTACGCTAGGTAAATATGGCGCTCGTTTTTTCTCCAACGTGGGTAAATTCAGTAATTATATTGATGATCCTTACTATCCTATTAGTTCGGATATGTATAAAAATGCGATAGCTGTTATTTTATCCGTTTCTGGCGAAACACCTGAAATATTAAAGTTGGCCAGCCAGTTTAGCCTGCATCAGTGTAAAATCATCAGTATCACCAATAGTGAAACCTCCTCTTTAGCTCGGATGGCAGACTTCAATCTCTCCTATCATATGCCACAAATCTTGATTGCTAGTGAATATAATATTACTACTCAGGTTCCTGTTATTTATATGCTTGAAGCAATTGGTAAAAAACTTGCTAAGAATCTTTCAACTTAATAATTGAGAGGTTGATCGAGTAAAAAACATCATGTTTCTTCTACGTGACAAATCACATTTGTGTTTTTTTGTTATATCGTGACTTTGTTTAATTTTTTGCTACTATCCAGTTCATACATAATATACCCGTCATACTTCAAGCTGCATGTGCGTTGGCTGCGCTCGAATTATTTAGGGTATAAATCCTCCTCTCAGATTTAAATGAATAGGGATTTCTGTACCTACAGAAGGATTAATTCTATGGCAATTAATTACGCAGATTCAGCCAAGGAAATCGTAAAGTTAATTGGTAGCGATAATAATGTGATTAGCGTCACACATTGTGCGACGCGATTACGATTTGTATTAAAAGATAATGCTCAGGCAGATAAAGAAACTCTAAAGCGTGTTAAAGGCGTTATTACGGTAATAGAGTCTGGTGGTCAATTACAGGTCGTAATTGGCAACCATGTGGGTGATGCTTATCAGGAAGTATTAAAGCTGATTCATGTTGACGAAAATGCTGCCGTCAGTGCGCCAAACGTTGGCATTGTTAGCCGTTTGATGGATATCATTTCCAGTATTTTTGCACCGTTCCTTTATCCTCTAGCTGCCTGTGGTGTGCTACAAGGCTTAATCTCATTGTTTGCCGTTTTAGGCTGGATGGATCCTGCCAGCGGTACTTACCGTATTCTTAACTTCGTTTCTTGGACCGGCTTCACCTTCCTGCCTGTGATGGTGGCGTATACCGCTGCGAAGAAATTTAACGTTAACCCTTTCACCGCGGTGATCGCAGCCTGTGCGCTGGTTTGTCCCGACTACATGAACATGCTTACCGCTAACAAGATACTGCTGGTGAATTCGGCCGATCCTGCGATGCAAGCGCTCATGAAGGAAGCAGTCAACAATCCACAGATTGCACGTGTGCTAACCGACGTGGTGGGTATTCCTCTGAGTGCCGATCCGCTGACTTTCTTGGGTATGCCGGTGCAGTATCTAAGCTACACCTCTGCGGTGATACCGATCATTTTAATGGTATGGATGATGTCTTACGTGCAGCGTTTTTTTGAACGCATCCTGCCGTTAGTTATTCGTAATCTGTTCACGCCGATGTTCTGTTTGGCCATTATTGTGCCGCTTACGCTGCTGGTGTTTGGCCCCATTGGAAATATGATCGGTGGGGCTATCGGCGGTGTTTATAACACCTTGTATCACCTTAGCCCTGCCGTTGCCGGATTCGTGGTTGGTGCACTGTGGACGCCGCTGGTAACTCTTGGTGTTCACTGGGGGATCACGCCGGTAACGGTCGGCAATTATGCCACGCTCGGTTATGACACTTTCACCGGATTGCAGGCTTCCGCTGTATTTGGCATGGCGGGTGCCGTTCTGGGGGTTTATTTGAAATCCAAAGATGCTGAGATGAAACGCGTTGCACTGTCTGCGGGTATGACAGGCCTGTTTGGCATCACTGAACCTGCTATTTACGGTGTGGCGTTGCGTTTAAAACGCCCGATGGTGTGTGCGTGCATGGCGGGAGCGGTTGGTGGTGCTATTGCAGGTTCATTTAACGCCGTGTCTTGGAGTTACTGTATTCCGGGGATAGCCGTATTGCCGGTTTTCTTTAAAGAAGGGCATCTACCGCAGTTCCTCGGCTTCGTGTTGTCGATTAGCGTGGCCTTCGTGCTAGGCGCGATATTTACGTGGTTTGCTGGATTTAAAGAAGATATTCCGTCAGCAGAAGTTAAAACCTCTTCACAGCCAGAAGCCGTGTAAGAGTAAACCACAAAATTGATTAGAGAAGAGAGCAACAGCATGAAACAACAACGGTTACCGGATGATTTTCTGTGGGGCGGTGCGGTCGCAGCCCATCAGGTTGAAGGCGGCTGGGATCAGGGTGGAAAAGGGCTCAGCATCGTCGATGTATTGTCTAGCGGAGCACATGGCGTTGATCGTGTGATTACCGATGGTATTCAGGACGGTTATTTGTACGCCAACCATGAGGCAGTTGATTTCTATCATCGCTATAAAGGTGATATCGCCCTTTTTGCTGAAATGGGTTTTAAATGCTTTCGTACTTCGATTGCATGGTCGCGTATTTTCCCTAACGGCGACGAACTCGAACCGAATGAAGCAGGGCTACAGTTTTACGATGACATGTTTGATGAACTGTTGAAATACGGTATTGAACCGGTCATTACGCTATCTCATTTCGAGATGCCGTGGCATTTGGTCAAAGAGTATGGTGGTTGGAAAAATCGTAAAGTCGTTGATTTCTTTGTTCGTTTTAGCGAAGTAGTGATTAAACGTTATCAGCATAAAGTGAAGTACTGGATGACGTTTAACGAAATCAATAATCAGCGTAACTGGAAAACGCCGCTGTTTGGTTATTGCTGTTCTGGGGTGATTTACACGAATGAACCAAACCCCGAAGAATGTATGTATCAGGTGCTACATCATCAGTTTGTTGCGAGCGCGCTGGTCGTTAAATTGGGACACGATATCAATCCAGAGCTAAAAATTGGCTGCATGATTGCGATGGTGCCGCTTTATCCTTATTCCTGTCATCCAGATGATGTGATGTACGCGCAGGAAGCGATGCGCGAGCGTTTCCTATTTGGTGATGTACATATGCGTGGTTATTATCCTTCGTACATTCTTAAAGAGTGGGAACGCAAGGGATACCACATTGAAATGCAGCCCGGTGATGAACAGGTTCTGCGGGCAGGCTGTGCGGATTATATTGGACTGAGCTACTACATGAGTAATGCCGTGCAGGCAAATTCTGCCGGAACAGGAACCGCACTGGCAGGATTTGAAGGCTCGGTGCCCAATCCTCATGTGAAGGCCTCAGAGTGGGGGTGGCAGATTGATCCTGTGGGTTTACGTTACACGCTTAACATTCTGTACGAGCGTTATCAGAAGCCGTTATTCATCGTGGAAAATGGTTTTGGTGCGATAGATAAGCCAAGTGCTGATAGACAGATCCACGACGATTATCGTATCGCTTATTTGAAGTCTCATATTGAGCAAATGAAGAAAGCGGTGATCGACGACGGCGTTGAACTGATGGGTTATACCCCATGGGGTTGTATCGACTGTGTTTCTTTCACCACTGGCCAGTACAGCAAGCGTTATGGGTTTATCTACGTGGATAAACACGACGACGGTAGCGGCACTCAACAACGTGCTAAAAAGCAGAGTTTTGATTGGTACAAACAGGTCATTGAAAGTAACGGCGAGCAGCTTTAGTTATCTGATTTTAAAAAAGCCACTGACTATGCGTCGGTGGCTTTTTGTATAAGCAAAATACAACGAATCAATGATGATTGTTGCTTATTGCATCAGCTAAAGATGGTGAACTGTTTACAGACGTAAGTTTGGCCACCCATCGTCAGATTATATAAATCATTTCCTGGCTTGCCTGGATTCCCCATTTTGATCCCAAACTGAATCGTAGTATTTGAGGGATCTGGCGTAAATTTTTGTGTGCTTGCATCGTAGTTTGAAAGCACGTAAGGCACTTTTTCAGTCTCGTCGGAGCTGCGATCGCCGTAGAAAATCTGTGATGCTTTGGTAATGGGGTCAGTGATTTGTAGCACCATGACGTTTTCATTGCTGATGGCGCTCGAAAGCACTTTATATCCACCACAGGTGGTATAGCCTACAGCGTGATAGTTGCCAATCATCGGCTGTGGTGTTGGCGCAGCTATGCTGGCAAATGGCGCGAGAACGAATAGAGCTAACAGTGTTTTCTTCATGGAATTGTTCTCAATTAGTAAAAATTCATTATTTCAGCGCGTTAAGCTCAATGGCTATTGCTTGTAGCTTGGACAATCGATTTTATAAAACCTTCTCCCTCTGTCCAATTTGCTCTGCAAGAATTTATGTCTTCTGGCAGGGGCTTGTGAAGCTTTTATCGCATCAGAAAACGTAAAGTTATTTATATTTCTTATAATTCAATGTGATAGTGTCAGTCTTAATATTGATAGATCGTTATATCTTGAAAGATACAGCAATACTTTTATGAGAACTCACCCTGTACTCTCAGTTCTGTCTGTAAGGGGCATTTTTCCGAGAGGCGTAAAAAAACCGCCCTGATAGGCGGCTGAGGTTTCAGGTGCAGAGTTAGCGTCTAATCAGTCTTGCATTAATGCGCTGCGCCCGCCGTCCATGATGATGGTGGTACCGGCAATAAACCCAGCGGCGGGGCTGGCTAGGAACAGGCATAGTTCGCCTACTTCTTCGGAAGTCCCGATGCGACCGACGGGGTGTTTAGCAATAGTCTCAAGGCGTGCTTTTTCTCCGTCGCCATGTGAGTCAAACCATACCTGATTACCGGCAGTATCAATAAAACCCGGAGCGATGCCTACGCTGCGAATTGCAGGCCCCCATTCAATGGTCAGGCTTTGTACCAGCGAAAGCAGGGCTCGTTTAGTGATATTGTACGGCGCGCATCCAGGCATAGTTGAAAAGGCGTGGTTGGAGGTCATGACCAGAATAACGCCCTTAGATTTTTCTAACATACTTCGGCAGGATTTCGCCATATACCAATGAGAACGCAGGTTAAGATCAAGATTGTGGTGCCAATCCTCCAGTTCACAATCGATACCTTTAAACACGTTTTTGCCCGCATTAGAAACCAGCACATCGAGACGGCCAAAACGCTGTTCTACCGAGGCGATAAATTCGGCAATAGATTCGGTACGCGTGATATCAACCGAATAATAATGAAAATGTTCAGGGTAAAGATCTAAAAGCTCTTTCGCGTGGGGGGCTTTTTCAATGGAAGAAAAGGCACAACCGATAACGATATCACCCTGTTTTAAGAACGTTTGTGCGATGGCGTGGCCGATACCTTGGCTGGCTCCGGTAACAATGATAATGCGTGGTTGTTGGGCTGATGTAGACATAGAGACTCCGCAAAATTAAAGGGAAAATGTTGAGATGAAATTGTCGATCATTGCGCGATCCTGATCTGTTAATGTCCATCCGGGGTGGCGGCAATAATCGCTGGTAATGATCCCTCTGCGTTGGAGGATCGTTTTTTCTACTTGGATAATGTATTCGCAGTGTGTCATCCAGCGTTGGATCCACGGCAACAGCTGTTTATGCAGTTCCTGCGCTGCGGCTTTATCGCCGTTTTGCCAGAGCTGATATATCCGCACATAAATCTCACTAAAAGAGCAGCCCGGCATGACACCTTTGCCTCCGGCTTCCAACATTTGAAGCATGTAAAGCCCAGCATAACCATTTAGTACGCTAGCCTGCGGTGCTTGCTGTAAGAACTTTTGGGTATAGTCCACTGGAGGATTGCACTCGATCTTAAATACCGCATGAGGATAACGAGTGGCGACGTCGGCCAACTGCTCAGGTGTGATTGCAAGCCCAGTTTCACCCGGCGCGTATTGCACCATCACAGGAATATCTACGGCCTCTAGCACTGAGAAGATATGATGTGAAATCGCTTCTGGGCTGGGCTGAAGAAAAAATGGCGGCAACAGCATTAGGGCGTCAGCCCCGCGTTTTTGGTAGTCTCGTGCGCGTTTAACCGCAACTTCTGTACTGTGGTCAGTGACCGAAATCGCTCGAAAAATACCGCTGCCACGAAGGTCGGATAAAAACTGATTGGAGAGCTGCAAGCGTTCGCCGTCATCCAGCTTAGGAAATTCGCTGGCAATACCAAACAGGGTTAGCCCTTGGATGCCCGTTGTGGCTAAGTGCTCTAGCATGCGGCTAAAGCTGGGAACATCTAACTCGCCTTGTGGGCTAAATGGCATGGCCGCAATAGGATTTACACCGCAGATGTCTGCTGATTGGTACATGATTATTCCTCATCTCTGTCTGCAAGCACTGCGCCTTGTGCCGCAGGTAATGCCCAGCGGCGATACAACCGTAAGAATCCGCGTGGTACCTGTTTCTCCAGCGGAACCCAATGCTTGCGACGTTCTGCCAATGTGGCTTCGTCGACGTTTAGCGTGAGTTCGCGAGTAGGGATATTGATGGTGATGGTATCGCCGTTTTCGACTAGCGCGAGATCGCCACCATCGCTGGCCTCAGGGGAAATATGACCAACGAACAGCCCTCGGTTAGAGCCTGAGAAACGGCCGTCAGTAATCAGCGCGCAGCTATCTGAAAGTCCCATACCTTCGAGACATTTCATCGGCTTGTACATTTCAGGCATACCCGGTCCACCTTTAGGACCTTCATAACGTAAGACCAGCACAGAACCTGATGCGATATCTCCAGAAAGGATGGCATCAACGGATTCTTGCTCACTGTTAAATACCACGGCTGGGCCAGTGAAGATCATCAAGTGCTCTGGCACCGCGGCAGGTTTTACGACGCATCCAAGCGGAGATAGATTGCCATGCAGCACCGCAACCCCAGCTTCATTGCGAACCGGTATTGCTAGCGTATGGATGACTTCAGGGCGCTGGCTGACAGGAACCTGAGCCAGCCATTCGGCTTTGCATTGACCGCTTACGGTAAGGGCGTTGAGATCCATCAGTGAGGCAATTTCTTTCTCAACGGCTGCGACACCACCTGCTTCCCAGAAGTCGATCATGTCGTATTCAGAAGCAGGATAGAGTGAGGCCACGAGCGGAACGTGGTGGCTTAGTTTGTCAAAATCCGACAGCGGTAGATGCCCGTATTCGCCTTCATAGTGAATAGCCTGTAAATGCAAAATAGCGTTGGTAGACCCGCCGGTGGCGAGTAGGTAAATCATGGCGTTGCGAATTGACTGCGGTGTGATAATTTGGCGCGCATTGACGCCGCGCTTAACTAAATCAACCGCTGTTTGACCCGTGCGGAAGGCACATTCTCGGCGCTCCTGTGATACGGCAGGCAATGTGCTGCTACCCGGCAGGCTCATGCCGAGAACTTCAGAAATACAGCACATGGTGTTAGCGGTACCGTACATGGTGCAGGAACCTGGACCCGGTTCAGCGATATCCTCGATATGGCGAAATTCAGCTTCGTCAATCTCTCCGCGTCTTTTCCAGCCAATGGCCTCGGTGACGATATTACCGTCCCAGTGCTTACCTTTATATTCGGCAGGATACATCGGCCCACCATTAACCAGAATGGCTGGAATATCTAATCGTGCTGCGGCCATTAGCATCGCAGGGACGATCTTGTCGCAGGAGCCGAGTAGCACCATGCCGTCAAAACGGTGGGCGCGCATCATCACTTCGATTGAGCTCGCTATCACTTCTCGGGCGGCAAGAATATAGCGCATGCCCAAATGTCCTTCGGCGATACCATCGCAAGGTGCAATCGTGCCGAATACCATCCCAACGCCGCCAGCTTCATCAATACCTTTTAAGACTTCTGCCGTGAGTTCGTTAAGATTTGCATGGCCGGCCGTGGCATTGGTGTAGCTATTAACCACCGCGATCACCGGACGGCGTAGCTGTTCATCCGTATGTCCCATCGATTTGTACAGGGCCCGCTTAAGTGCACCATCATCCCCACTAAGTACAGGGTTGAAGTGCCCATCACCACAGGTGCCACAGCTTTTACATCCACTCATAAACTGCCTCTTTTCAATAACGATACAACGCCGACCGTGATTTGCATTTATCCCCGTCATACTTCAAGTTGCATTTTTGTTGGTCGCGTTCACTCACTTGCCGCCTCAATGCAACTCGAATTATTTAGGGTTTAGGATCTGCCAGCATTACGGCGGGGATTAACCAGCTTGGCTGGTAACAAAAACATCAATGGAGCACACAGCAGTAAAAATGCGGCGAGAATATATAGGCCGACATTGGTGCTGCCTGTGTTGTCTTTCAGCCAGCCGAGCACGGTAGGGCCGAAGAACCCCGCTAAATTGCCCACTGAGTTAACTAAAGCGATGCCCGCCGCGGCAGCTGTGCCAGACAGCAACGTACCTGGTAGGCTGATGTAGGTTGGGATAAGCGCTAACGTGCCGGACATGGCTAGGCAAATCCACGCCATCATCCATAGGGTGGAACCGCTGCAATAGGCACTTAGCGTCAGGCCCACGGCACCTAATATGGCTGGAATGGCTATATGCCAGCGGCGTTCACAGCACAGATCGGAGTGACGGCTGTTCCACACCATGAAGACGGCACCAAAGACGTAAGGCAGCGCGGCAAGTAAGCCGATATGGAAATCGTCGTTAACGCCGGAGCTTTTAATAATCGACGGTAGCCAGAAATTGATACCGTAATAGCCGATGTTGAAGCTGAAGAAGATCAGCGCCAGCAGCCATACGTAGCCATTGCGGAACATCATTTTTAGGTTTTGCGGGGGCTTGCCCTCATTGGCAATGAGGTTGCGCAGACGATCAGTTTCTAGATCGTCTGCGACAATTTGCTTCTCTTCCGTGCTCAACCAGCGTGCAGATTTGACGTCGTTGTCGAGATAACGTAGCACTACGAACGCCAGCAGGAACGAAGGAATGGCTTCGACAACAAATAGCCATTGCCAATTATGCAGGCCATCAACACCATCAAAAAATTTAAGAATAAATCCCGACAGCGGGCTGCCAATGATGGTGGATAGCGGCGTTACTAGAATAAATAGCCCCAGCGTGCGTGCTGAACGCCATGACGGGAACCATAGCGTGAGATAAAACACGATGCCGGGAAAAAATCCAGCCTCCGCAACACCTAACAAAAAACGCAGAACGTAGAATTGAGTAGGCGTTTGCACGAAGATCATCAGCGCAGAGAGAATTGCCCAACTGATCATGATCCGAGCGATCCAAAAGCGTGGTCCAAAACGCTGCATCAATAGATTGCTTGGCAACTCAAACAGAAAATAACCAATAAAAAAGATCCCTGCTCCTACTCCGTATACTGTGTCGCTGAAGTTCAACGCATCCTGCATATGCAGCTTAGCGAAGCCAACGTTGACGCGATCCAGATAGGCGAAGAAATAACATAGGATCAAAAACGGGATCAGGCGGCGAGTGATTTTGTTATATACCGCGGCGATCTTTTTCTCATTCTCAGAGGTATTTGTGATGTCCAAAGCTGTCATATCTGACCTCGACGAAACAAAAATAACAGTGAATTAGAGCGCGCTGCCGATGCTTCTCAACGGTAGGCCGGTCATTAAATTTTTCTCGATATTTTCCAAAGAGATATTTTTTGTTTCAGGTACAAACAACAGGGTGAGTACAATGCAGACGACGTTGAGTCCAGCGTAGAGCCAGAAAGTCCCTGCGCTGCCGATGGTATCGATGAGCGTTAGGAAAGTAGCGCCAATAATCATGTTGGCTATCCAGTTAGCCATGGTGGAACAGGTGACGCCAAAATCACGTCCGGCTAACGGTTGGATCTCGGAGCAAAGTACCCAGATCAGTGGACCGGCGCTCATAGCAAAACCGACGATAAAAATCAGTAGCAAGGTTACAGCGGTGTATTGCTCGGTAGCACTTGTGATACCCACGAAGAACATGTAACCCATTGATGCCATACAGATAGCCATGACGCTAAAACCGAGTTTGAGGATGGGTTTACGTCCCCAGCGATCGACTAAGCCGATGGCAATAAACGTCGCTAGCACGTTGGTTAACCCTGCGATAACGGTTCCCCACATTTGCTGTTCGGTTGACGCGAATCCTGCGATCGCGAAGATCTTCGGTGCGTAATACATGATTACGGTCATGCCGGTAAACTGCTGCATGAACTGCAACAAAACGCCAAGGTAGGTTGAACGGCGGAAATGGCTATTAGCACGGAAGAGCTGCCAACCACGCTGTCTTACTTGAACGCTTTCGCGAATAGCTTCCAGTTCGCTATGCGCCTCTTCGCGGGTAGAACGCAGCAATAGCAGCACTTTCTCTGCTAGGGCATGTTTATCTTTCATCATCAGCCAGCGAGGGCTTTCCGGCAGGGTGAGTACCCCAAAAAACAGAATGAGAGCCGGAATGGTGATGATGCCTAGCATCCAGCGCCAGTTGCCGCTTGCGCTTAGCGCCGTGTCAGAGAGAAATGCCGCCAGAATGCCAATCGTGATCATCAACTGATACAGCGAGATCATGCTGCCGCGGATGTGTTCTGGTGCGATTTCAGATAGGTAAAGTGGGGCAACAAAAGAAGCTACGCCGACTGCTGCACCGAGTAAGAAGCGTGAGATAACCAGCGTTGATAAATCTGGAGCCAGCGCGCAGCCAATTGATCCAACAACAAATAAAACAGAGCCAATTAACAGCGTTTTTTTACGTCCGATTCGGGTACATAGTGGACCGCTGCATAACGCGCCCAGTGCGGCACCTAACATCATGATGCTGACGACCATCTCTTGCTGGTGGCTGCTGAGTGCAAACTCTTTGGCTAAGAAGGGAAGTGCGCCAGCAATAACGCCCATATCCAGTCCAAATAGCAGACCAGCCAATGCAGCGAGAAAACAGATCAGCAGAGTCTGCCGATTTGTATGGGGTGTTGACTGCGAAATCGAATGCGTAGTCATGGTTAACCTCGTGGGTGATTATTTATTTTTTTAAGTTGAACAGCGTGGCTTGCTGTCCTGTGTAGGGAGTTCGATAGCGTAAAAGTGCGCCCTCAGTTTTTGATGGCATAGCAAGCCCATCAGAGGCCGAGGTGATATATAAATCGTGTAAATCAGGCCCGCCAAAGGCGCAGCTAGTGGGTTGTGTTACAGGCAGTGGATGTGTGGTGAGCCATTGAGGCGCAGCAGCATCTAAACGGTAGGCGGTGAGGCAAGCGCTACCCCAACAGGCATTGAGCAGCATTCCGTCTAGGGTCAACGCCGAGCCGTCGGCAAGCAGGTCTTCTATCGGCCATTCGCTCAGGGTTTGTGTACTGATGCGATGTGCGGCGCTGCGACAAAAACGGTGGCGGAAAGTGTCTACAAACCAGACATATGACCCCAGCCAAGCCAAGGTGTTGGGCACATGTTGGTCACTAAGCATTTTTTCAGGCTGGGCGCCGTCGTACTCATAGCGATACCAGCTCCCGATTGGCGAGCGAGCCGTGACGTCCATCGTGCTGAACCACAACGATCCATCGGGTGCGATCGCTGCCTCGTTAGGGCGGGTTTGTTCATCTTCAGGCCACGGACAGAGCTGGCGATGGCTTTGCTGGCTATAGTCGTAAAGCATGACGCCTTGTGCGGTCACAAGGAGAAATTGTTCGGATTCTTCGGTGAGTAAGGCTGCGCTACAAAGAAAAGGTAATTCGTGGATCTCGATCTTTTCCCCCTGTTGCGGCCAATAGCGCAATAGGCGACGTTGTAAAATATCTACCCAGATAAGCGATTGGGAGCGGAAACACCACACCGGAGACTCTCCGAGGAGGGCGCGGTAATCACCGATAATAGATAAGTCTTGCAGCGCATTAGCGATCATTTTTGATTGGCCTGTTGCCATGCGTGGCGGTAGGCCATAGCTCGCTCACGCAGAGTCGCCAGTGAAATCCCAGACTGATATAAACCTCCACCTAGACCGAAGCCACGTGCACCAGAGTTCAGGTAGCTACGCATTTGCTCGCTGTCAGGATTAATTCCTCCCACCGGTAGGCAGACCGTTTCGGCGGGAAGTACTACGCTCATCGCCTTGGCAATCGTGGGGGTCACTAATTCGGCCGGAAAGAGCTTAAGTGCGCTGGCTCCGGTGCGTAGCGCGGTAAAAGCCTCGCTGGGTGTGGCGATGCCAGGCATGCTGATAAGCCCTAGCTCACAGGCTGCACGGATCACTGAAGGTTCCATATTGGGCGAAATGATTAATTGCCCTCCAGCCTCGGCAACCTGATGAACCTGATGTTCAGTCAGCACGGTTCCAGCCCCAACAAACCCTTTTGAACCTATGGTTTTAGCCATGATTGCGATAGATTCGAGCGGTTGCGGGCTGTTGAGCGGCACTTCTAAATAAGTGAAACCACACTCCAGAAGAGTTTCTGCTACTCCATGGGCTTCGTGTGGTGTTACTCCGCGTAAAATCGCGACCAGCGGCAGCGAGCACTGTTGCCAACGCAGTGCAAAATTCATGTAATTCATGCCAATGCTCCGGTTAAGGATTGATAAATGGTGTTCATGCCGTGAATAAAACAGTCATCTCCGTTGGCAGGCGTTAGCGTGATGCCAAGCAGACTCGCTGCGCGGGTATAGCGTTCGGTAAGGAGGGCAGAGCCCACGATCCACGCCTGTTTGCCCGGTAATGCCGACAGTTCAGAGCCGATGAGCAAACCGGATAGATAACTGGCAACCTGAGCAGGGGTGATAGAACCGGCGAGTTTTAGCGTGCGAGCTGAAAATAATGCATTACTGAGATTGGGGGCTTTTTGCGCGTTTTGCACACCAAGAGCAAAGGCGTGATGGTCTTCATCAGATTCAGGAAGATCTCGGCCTAGCAACGAGTGATTTAGCATCACCGCATAGATCTCACCCGTCATAAAAGTATTAAAGTGCAGGATGTGATCGTGAGCGATCGTGGCGTGTTTGCTATGGGTTCCGGGCAGAATCACTAAATGCTGTTCTTGCGCATATTGTGCCGCTAGACCGATCAGTTGTACTTCTTCTCCACGCATGACATCAGGTAAGCCAAAAGCATTGGCGCCACTCGCACCCGCCACAATTCGGCAAGGACTTCCCCAAGACGTTGTAACCTGAGCGGTTTGTTGAGCAAAGCATTGATAGCTTGCAGGGAGAGCGACATAAGGCACTTCTTGCCAGCCTTGTTGTGACCCGACCATTCCCGCCATCAGTATCGGGAGATTGGGATGCTTCATTAGCCAAGGCGTGATAAGTGGCAAAAGGGCGGCATCAAATTGACGATCAGGCACGCTAAGCAGCCCGCAGTGCGCATTTATCGTGTCAATGCATTGGTTGTTATTCATCAGAAACGCTCGGAAATTTGAGGTTCCCCAATCGATGGCGATCCAGTAATTATTCATTCTTGAGTTACAACCTATCAATTCTTGTATGACAAGAATAATGGCGAATAAATAAGCTTAGATCTGTGAACGAGATCGAAAGTTAGCTACGAGCTAAAAGAAATATGCAAAAAGTGTGGGATTAGAAAAAGTGCTGATATTTTTCTGGGATCTCGCGCCAAATATGTTTGTGAGCCGCACTTAATAGGATATGGCGCATAGATTGGCGTGCTTGATCGGCCTGCTTTAAGCGGATCGCTTCCAACAGATCACGATGTTGCTGAACAGCGTCTTGGGTGAGTTGGAGATCGTCTTCTAGAGTGTGTTTGAATGACAGCAGCATTGCCGCAGAGAGAGCATTGCCGACAGAAGCAAGAAAGGGATTGTGGCAGGCGCGTAGCACCGCAGTGTGGAAGGCGAGATCGCCGCGTTCGAATTGCTCTGCTGAATTATTTTTTTGCCCTAATTGCATGGTATGCCAAGCATCTTCGATAGCCGCTAAATCATGACCGTTGGCGTTGAGTGCAGCCATAGCGGCAACGTCGGGCTCAAAGATGAGGCGCGTCAGCATCAGTTGCTCAACCAGTTCAGATTCAATACCTACATTTTCCAACCAGGATAGTACTTCTGCATCGAGAAAACTCCACTGCTCGCGTGGCGTTACCGTGCTACGGCGTTTGGCTTGGATCAGTAACATGCCTTTAGCACCAAGTACTTGTAATGCGTTGCGTACGGAGGTGCGGGACGCTTCGTACTGCTGTGCGAGCTCATGCTCTCCCGGAATTGCCATACCTTCAGCTAACTCGCCACGGATAATACGTAGAGCTAAATCACGGGTAATCGATTCAGAAACAGAAGATGCAGGTTTGTTCATGGCAATCTCGGAGGCCGCGGTAAACAGAAAACATGGTTTTGTGGCATGAAGTGAATCTCGCCTGAACGCTATATTAACATTGTTAGCGCGATAAATGAGGATGTTATCCCGTGTCTGCTTAAGAGACGGATATTCGAATGAAAAGGTGCGGCGGGGATTGATGTTGGATAAAGGTGACCGCCGTAGCAGTCACCGTTCATGATAATAGCAGCGACACAAAACACGATGTCACCGTGATTAAAGCGCCTGTGCCTTAATCCTTCTTGGCCGCGTTGGCAAAGAAGATATCAGATTGAATATCTTTGGTGCGGAGGGTGAAAATCTCGTTAGTGAGATTTTCAGTGAGTTTTTCCGCATCAGCCATAACGCGTAGATTAAACTCATTGAGCATTTTATCCGCGCCAGCTTTGTCGGTTTTGGCCATTTTCAGGTACTTAGATTCCATTGCCTTTTGTTCATCGGCAACGTTGATCTCCCAGTCATGGTAGGCTTTTTTAACAATCGGAGCTAGCTTCGGATAGTCGGTCATAACGAGCGTTTGCAGCTTACGATATTTCCAGTAAATGGAATCACTATCCGCTTTATCTGTACCCTGCGCATAGTTTTGCGGGTATGCCTGCAATCCACTGTAGTAAGGAACAAATGCGGTGAGATCGGCCATACCAAGACCGACATAGGTCACTTCGCCAATCTCTTTAGGCAGCCATGGACGAACCTGCATCACGTGTGATTCATAGGTTCTGAATACGCTGATTGGGCGCCACGGTTCTTTTCCATTCAGGCCGTTAGAGTAAGGATCGTGTTTTGTTCCATCATAATGGTTACGCAGCACGGCCTTAACGTCATCCAGTGAAAGCTTTTTCTCTGCAGTCAGAAGTACAGGGAATTGTCTTCCAGCAGAAACGTCTTGGTTGACTGATGGGTTAAAGATCTTCTGAATTGTCCAGACGCGGGGATCATTATAGGTACGGTCACGTTCGTCGTCGCGGGTATAGGCTTTAGAGAAATTAAATTCACCGTCAGTTTTTGGATTATACAGACCTTTTTCGGTGGCAAACTCGATCAGGTTTTTTGACCCCATCACGTTAGGATCTTTTGCATCGTACTGTTGTAAACGCCCCTGATTGCCGGTGGCGAAATATTTATCATTTGGCACACGCTGTGCCATCCACTGGTGGCCACTTCCCGTCTCTAAATACCACACCTCACGCTCATCAACGACGGCAACCCCAAATCCTTCACCCGCACCGTGCGTTTCAATAATATTGCCGAGCAAGGCTACAGCTTCCCGTGCAGTTTTGGCTTGAGAGAGCAGGATATCGGGAATATCGTCCTCGGTAATCCCTTTATCTTCGACGTAAGGATCGACAGCTAATGCTTTAGGTGATGCAAAAATAGACTCCGTGCCGCTTACACCAACGCCGAGTTCGTTAAAACCGGTCGCACCATGCAATTGTGTTTTCCAATTTGGCACTGTTGTGTAGCGCAGTGAGTTTTTCGGGAGTGGATAGGAGAAGTCATTCGCACCGTTGTGTGCTTTGGTGCTATAGACGCCGGTCTGATTTTTCTGCGCTGGATGAATAACGAAATGCTGTGCTTTAAGTGCGTCACTGTCCGCGCTGCGAGCAACAAACACCGAGCCATCGGTTGTCGCTTCATTACCTGCGAGCAAGGTTGTACAGGCGAAACCCGATGAAATTAGAGCAATGTTAATCGACAATGCGACCACACATTTCTTGAAAAAAAACATTTCTTTTCCCTACTAAGTGAGTAAATAAAAACGATCAATGAAACAACGCATCTATACCCTTGCGAACGTAAGTTGCAGGCTAAATATGCTGGTTAGAGGGACGAAGCTCAGGAGAGAGGTGAGTGACGAGCTTAGCCAGCGTGTATGCGATTTGAATCAACGATGGATATATCTATGAATACTGATGTATTTAGATATTCCATTGTAATGTTTGAAAGATTAACAACTTACAGTGACTGAATACCGTGACTCGGCTCTCAATGCAGTCGTGTTTACACAGGTAGGAGGGGCATAAACCAGAATATTGCTGTGGATTAATTGCTGTGGTGAATTCATCTACTCACTTTAATAAAAAAGGCGCTAATCCAATAAAGGAAAAGCACCTTTTTTCAATACGTTAACTGATTAGTATCAGTTCATGCCGTATTTTTTCAATTTCTTACGCAGAGTACCACGGTTGATACCCATCATCAGCGCAGCGCGGGTTTGGTTACCGCGAGTATACTGCATCACCATGTCTAACAGTGGCTGTTCTACTTCAGCCAGTACCAGCTCATACAGATCATTAACGTCTTGACCATTCAGTTGAGCAAAATAGCCTTTAAGGGCTTGTTTAACCGAGTCACGCAGTGGCTTTTGAGTCACCTGATCCTGGGAGTTTACGGTAGAAACGGTCAGTACGTCAGAATTTACGCGTTGTTCGAACATAGTTCTGTCAGCTCTTTTTTTACGCTAAGATTTTCGAAATATGCCTCCAACGCCTCCAGCTGTTCGCTGGCATCCTCTATGGCGTTGAATGTGCGCCGAAACTGGTCACATGGGGCGTGTTCTTGGAGATACCAAGATACGTGCTTGCGGGCAATGCGAAATCCCTTACCAGAACCGTAAAAATTATGCAGTTCTTGTACATGCCCTAATAACAAGTGCTTAACTTCCTCCAACGGCATGGGCGGAAGCAGCTCCCCTGTGTCCAGATAATGCTGGATTTCCCGGAAGATCCAGGGTCTCCCCTGAGCGGCACGCCCTATCATTAGAGCATCGGCTCCAGTGTAGTCGAGCACCGCTCTGGCTTTATGCGGGTCAGTTATGTCTCCATTCGCGATAATCGGGATGGAAACACTCTGCTTAACTGTCCGAATGCTGTCGTACTCCGCCTCGCCGTTGAATAAGCAAGCACGTGTTCGGCCATGAATCGTCAAGGCCTGAATTCCACAGCGTTCAGCCAATTGGGCAATCTCAACACAGTTACGGTGTTCTGGACTCCAGCCCGTACGAATTTTAAGCGTTACCGGTACGTCTACAGCGTTAACCACCGCGCTGAGGATTTTTCCAACCAAGTCGGGATACTGCAAAAGAGCAGACCCCGCGAGTTTGCGGTTCACTTTTTTTGCCGGGCAACCCATGTTGATGTCAATGATCTGCGCGCCGCTATCAGCGTTGATTTTGGCCGCAGCAGCCATGTCATCAGGGTCACAGCCAGCAATTTGCACGGCTCGGATCCCAGGTTCGTCTAAATGAACCATGCGCAGACGTGACTTATCCGTTTGCCACACTTCCGGATTGGAAGAGAGCATTTCAGAGACAGCCATCCCAGCACCCATTTCATAGCAAAGCGTCCGAAAAGGGCGATCGGTTATGCCGGCCATAGGCGCAGCAATGAGGCGATTTTTAAGTTCTATATGTCCAATGCGCATAGACAAAGACTGACCATACTGTGTCCGCAAGGGCGCGTATATTACGCATTTTTGCTCGGATATGAAAGGCCAAACTTTGAACAATCAGCTGTTGTAGATCAATGAAATCACTAGCTGGCGCTTCGTATTTGATTATTTTTGTTGTTTAACATATGGTTATGTATTAATGGTTAAAAAATGCTCTTTTGTTTTTTCCCTTTCTTATTGGTCGTTTTAGGTTAGTTTTGGTGCCTGTTGCCAGATAAAACGCTTAAGAAACCCACAATAATGGCGCTATAAATGAGATGCATATCGCATTTTAGAGGATGATATGGATAGTGAAATCGCATTATTCTGGTTGAAAATAGTACAACAGCATCCTGAATTAGAGGGGCGAATTTATCATGCTGAGCATTTTGGTACGCCGGGGGACTTAGCTCAGCAGCTGTCTGAACTTATCGTGAGCGGTGAAAAATATGCCACCTGTGGTGCTTTGGATGAGTATTGGCATGAGGGGATGACCATTCCTACCGCAGGTTATCTGACAATTGTGCTAGATGGGCATGAAAAGCCCGTGGCGGCGATAGAAACAACACAGGTATCTTTGCGTCGCTTTCGTGATGTGGACGCCATATTTGCGGCTGCAGAAGGCGAAGGAGATAAGTCTTTGGCTTATTGGAGACAAGCTCATCAGGCGTTTTTTGAAACGTCGCAGTTGGCGATAGGTAAGACGTTTAGTGAAGATATGTGGCTGGTATGCGAATACTTCCGTGTGTTAGGGGTAGCGGAAACAAAAACAGCGCCTATATAAAGCGCTGTTTTTATAAAGCGAGCTAGCTTAGCGGCGAATACCGGTAATGCGGCACCACTCTTCGCGTTCAGCGACAGGATCGATGATAAATTTATCTTCGTAAGCTTCTGCAACGCTTGGCGCCTGCGTCGCTAGAACACCGGATAGGCCTAGATGACCGCCAGATTTTGGCAGATCGCTAATCAGCGGTGCCAGTTCGCGCAGTGGGCCTGCCAGGATGTTGGCGACTACGACGTCTGCGCTTAAGTCGGCGGGCTGATCTTTTGGCAGATACAACTCTAAACGCTCTGAAACACCGTTACGCTGTGCATTATCACGACTAGCCTGAATAGCCTGAGGATCGATATCGATCCCGATAGCGCGTGCGGCGCCGAGTTTCAGGGCGGCGATGGCCAAGATACCTGAGCCGCAGCCGAAGTCGATCACGGTCTTGCCTTCCAGATCCAAACCATCTAGCCATTGCAGGCACAGCGCGGTTGTTGGATGAGTCCCAGTACCAAAGGCCAAACCAGGATCTAGCATGACGTTGACCGCGGTTGGATCGGGAACATCGCGCCAGCTTGGGCAGATCCACAGACGGCGACCAAACTGCATTGGGTGGAAATTATCCATCCATTCGCGTTCCCAGTCTTTATCTTCGATCTGTTCGATTTTGTGGTGGAAGCCTTTACCTAACGCTGGATCATTCTCCAGAATCGCCACAATCTCTTTCATATCGGTTTCTGCGTCATACAGGCCGATAACGTCGGTATCGCCCCAAAGCAGGGTCTCGCCCGGCAGTGGTTCAAATACCGGATTATCATGGGTATCTTGGAAAGTCACTGATACAGCACCGCTTTCCATCAATGCATCACTCAGGGATTCAGCCTGATTACCGGTCGTGTTGATTTTGATTTGAATCCAAGGCATCTCGAAGTCTCTATTTTGAATTTAATTCAGTCGCAGCTGGCACTGTTTCGCCACGCTCGCCAAAAAAGTTGCCGATCCCAAATGCTGCTAAGCTGATGAGCAGTGATGGAACGATCGGATGTAAGCTGAATATATGCCAGTCAGCGGTAGCAAGTACGGCGTAGCAAATAGCACCAGAAATCATTGAGCTTAGTGCGCCGTGTGCATTAGCCCGCTCCCAATAAAGCCCCAGCACGAGCGGCCATAGGAATACCGCTTCTAAGCCGCCAAAGGCCAGCAAATTTAGCCAGATGATCATTTCTGGAGGACGCCATGCCGCCAGCAACAGTAAAAGTCCTAAAATCAGCGTAGACAGGCTGGACATTCTCGCCAAGCGTTTCTCGTTTTTGAGCGCCTGAGGGCGCATCCCCAAATAGAGGTCTTTAACGATGGTTGCGGACGATTGTAACAGCTGAGCATTGATCGTGGACATAATCGCCGCCATCGGCGCTGCCAGAAAGATACCTGCAGCGAACGGCGGCAAAACTTTGACCATCAAGGTAGGGATAACCAAATCTGGCACTTTTAAATCTGGTAAGATGGCACGGCCTAACGCGCCGGCAAGGTGCATACCAAACATCAGTATTCCCACCACGATAGTGCCAATAACTATGGCGCGGTGCACCGCTTTACTGTCTTTGTAGGAAATACAGCGCACAGCCGTATGTGGCAAGCCGATAACCCCAAAGCATACCAATATCCAGAACGATGCCATAAATGGCGCACTTAAAATATCGTCAGCGCCCTGCGGCGAAACCAGCTTAGGATCGATATTTTGCAAAGTATCCACCGCGGCATGCAAACCGCCAGCGGCATGGATCACTCCAGCGAGCAGAATAATCGTGCCGAGTAACATCACCAACCCTTGCATGGCATCATTTAGTACGCTCGCACGGAATCCTCCCACCGAAGTATACAGAGCGATGCTGATGCCAAATATCAAAAGCCCAGTGTCATAAGGAATACCCGCTGCAGTTTCCAGCAAACGAGCTCCGCCGATGAACTGCACCGTCATGGCGCCAATAAAAGCAACCAGTAGGCTGAGGCTAGCTACCCAAACTAACAGGCGACTTTTATAACGGGCATACAACATATCATTGAGCGTTACTGCATTGTATTTGCGCGCCAAAATAGCAAATTTTTTGCCCAGAACCCCGAGCGATAACCACACCGCAGGTAGTTGAATCATCGCCAGTAATACCCAGCCCAGCCCATATTTATAGGCAGCCCCAGGGCCACCTATAAAGGAGCTGGCGCTGATATAGGTGGCTGTTAGCGTCATGGCTAATACGAAGCCCCCCATCGAGCGGTCGCCGATGAAATATTCGTTGAGGAAGTTACCTTTTTGGCGACGACGGTAGGCATAGACCGACAGACCAAATACCAGTAACAGATAGCCGACTAGCGGTAAAATGACATCAGTCTGCATCATTGTTCCCTAAGGGTATATCTTTGAAAATCAGGCGAACCATTGCCCAGCACAGCAAAATAAATGCCAGTGGCAGTAGTAAACAGGCCATTTCGAACCAGTGCGGCAGTCCTGTTATGCCTTGTAAGCTGTTAGGAACATAGGCCGCTACGATCCATAACACCAGATAAGCAATGGTTAGCCACAAAGCCCAGCGGGCTTCACGATTTGCCTGCAAAAAGCGAGCATCCATGGGAGTCTCCCATTTATAAGTACAAAATCACAAGGTAGGGGATTTTACGGCAACCGTTCTTTTTATGCAGCGTTATCGTTTCTTCAGACGATTTGGCCACTAAAAAGCAAAAAGGCCGGTTACCCGACCTTTTAAGAGAGACAAAACTCACACGCAGTTATTTTTCCTGCAAGCCGAGTTTTTTCTCCAGATAATGAATGTTGGTACCACCGTGTTGGAAGTTTTCATCATTCATAATCTTTTGTTGCAGCTCAACGTTAGTTTTGATGCCGTCGATGATCAGTTCTGCCAACGCATTTTTCATGCGAGCGATCGCCACGTCACGGTTTTCACCGTAACAGATGAGCTTACCAATCATGGAATCATAGTACGGAGGCACAGTGTAGCCTGCGTAGATATGAGATTCCCAACGAACACCAAAGCCACCCGGCGCGTGGAAACGCGTGATTTTACCCGGGCTTGGCAGGAAGGTATCAGGGTCTTCAGCGTTGATACGGCATTCTACCGCATGGCCACGCACCTGAACTTCATGCTGCTTGATAGACAACGGTTGACCAGCGGCAATACGAAGCTGTTCTTTAATCAGGTCAACGCCGGTGATCATTTCGGTCACTGGATGTTCAACCTGAATACGGGTGTTCATTTCAATGAAATAGAACTCGCCGTTTTCGAACAGGAATTCGAAAGTCCCTGCGCCACGGTAGCCGATATCGACACAGGCTTTAGAGCAACGTTCACCGATGTAGCGACGGAGCTCAGGCGTAATACCCGGAGCTGGTGCCTCTTCGACCACTTTCTGGTGACGGCGCTGCATGGAGCAGTCACGTTCCGCCAGATAGATTGCGTTGCCTTGACCATCTGCCAGTACCTGAATTTCGATGTGGCGTGGGTTTTCCAGATACTTTTCCATATAAACCATGTCATTGCTGAAAGCTGCTTTAGCTTCCGCTTTGGTCATGATGATGGACTGTTCCAGATCTTTATCGCCGCGAACAACACGCATACCGCGCCCGCCGCCGCCGCCAGAAGCTTTGATGATGACCGGATAACCGATACGTTTGGCGATGGCTTTGTTCTTCACCATATCGTCGCCTAGTGGGCCGTCAGAACCCGGTACGCAAGGGACACCTGCTTTTTTCATCGCGCTAATGGCAGAAACTTTATCACCCATTAGGCGAATAGTTTCTGCACGTGGGCCAATAAAGATGAAGCCGGAACGCTCGATTTGCTCAGCAAAATCGGCGTTTTCAGACAAGAAGCCATACCCTGGATGAATCGCTACGGCGCCGGTAATTTCAGCTGCAGAGATGATGGCAGGGATATTCAAATAGCTTTTGACTGATGGTGCAGGGCCGATACAGACAGTTTCGTCTGCCAGCAGCACGTGTTTTAGATCGCGGTCAGCCGTGGAGTGGACTGCAACGGTTTTAATTCCCAGCTCTTTGCAAGCACGTAGGATACGTAGCGCAATCTCACCACGGTTGGCGATAACAATTTTATCTAGCATGACTCGCCTCGTTATTCGATGACGACCAGAGGCTCGTCAAATTCAACCGGTTGGCCGTTTTCAACCAGAATGGCTTTCACCACACCGGATTTGTCGGCTTCAATCTGGTTCATCATTTTCATTGCTTCTACGATGCACAGCGGATCGCCTGCATTCACTTTTTGGCCAACTTCAACGAAGGATTTCGCATCTGGGCTTGGAGTACGGTAGAAAGTACCGACCATCGGAGAACGTACAATGTGACCGCTAATCGCTGCCGGAGCTTCTGCTGCCGGTGCTGCCGCCGGAGCCGCTGCTACAGGCGCTGCTGCTTGTGCAGGTGCTGCCGCGTAGTAAGGCTGCATCATTGGCATGCTGCCTGCTGCTGGGGCACGACTAATGCGTACTGATTCTTCACCTTCAGAAATTTCCAGCTCAGAAATGCCAGATTCTTCAACCAGTTCGATCAGTTTTTTGATTTTACGAATATCCATGTGTGATTCCGTACTCTTTGTTGTTACGTAGAATATAGATGTTCATCCACCCGATTCTAAACCATCGGTTCGGATAGGCAGGAATGACATCCTTAGTTAAATTTTTTCAGGCGGTTAACTGCCGCCTGCAGAGCGAATTCGTATCCATCAGCACCTAAACCACAGATGACGCCAACGGCGATATCAGACAGATATGAATGATGACGGAAAGGCTCGCGAGCGTGTACGTTTGACAGGTGAATCTCGATAAACGGGATCTGTACTGCCAGCAATGCGTCGCGGATCGCTACGCTAGTATGCGTAAATGCCGCTGGGTTGATCAGAATGAAGTCGGTGTTGCCACGAGCAGCATGAATGCGATCGATGAGTTCAAATTCGGCATTAGACTGCAAATGACTGAGCGAAACGTTCAGCGTATTGGCTGCCTGTTCTAAGTGGCCGACAATTTCCGGCAATGTTGTACTACCGTATTTGTCTGGCTCACGGGTTCCCAATAAATTCAGATTGGGTCCGTTTAAAAGCAAAATGTTGAACTTATCTGCCATTGTGCTGCTATCTCCGGCAATCAGACGATCATCCGTCAAAATAACCCTATGTCACCGACTTGTCACCTTTTCTGTGTCAATTTGTGGCACAGATCGGCGTATAAGGTCGGGCATTATAATGATTTCGTGGCAATTAGCAGCTAAATACTGGTCGAATCAGCGAAGATATTCAACTACGAACTTCTCCAATTGGAAACACGTTGTATGAATTTCGGCAGAAAAATACTAATAAGTTCCAACCGTTACCGCCACCATTGGCGAATTTTCTGATAACGGAATGCTAACAAAATAACCGCACCAATCGCGTAAAAAATAGGCAGTGGCGATAGCGTTTTCACCGACCATAGATAGTGAATGGGGGCGAGAATGGCCACAATATAGACAAAATTATGTAATTTCTGCCAGTTGGAACCCATTTTTCGCATTGCCCATTGTGTTGATGTCGCTGCTAATGCAAGCAAAATCAGCCAACTGATGATACCTAACGTCAGATAAGGGCGTTTAATCAACTCACTACCGAGTAGTGAGAAGTCTAACCCAAGTTCAAGAATTGTATAGCTGGCTAAGTGAATAGAGGCCCAAACAAAGCACCATACACCGAGTAAACGACGACAGCGGATTAACAGCGGTTGTTTGCCATAGCGAGCCAGTGGAGTAATGAGCAAAGTGGCTAACAGCAGTTTTAGCGCCATTCTGCCGGTAAAGTGCTGAATGTCTTTGGCGGGATCGGCGCTGAGCAATCCTTGCGTCGCAGCAAATACCAGCCAGAGTAGCGGCAGGCTGGCCGCCAGCCAGATCAGCACTTTGAGAATTTGTACTTGTTTAAGTGTTATTCTTTTCATCGTAGAATGATTCTCCGTACGCAATTCCCTTAGAAAAACGTCCTAAGATCCATGCCCTTATAGAGTGACGCCACCTGCTCGGCGTAACCGTTGAATAACAACGTAGGCTGACGTTTTACGTCCAAAATTCCACCCGAACCAATAAAACGTTCGCTGGCTTGAGACCAGCGAGGGTGGTCAACATGCGGATTGACGTTGGCGTAAAACCCATATTCATCGGGTGCGCTGGTATTCCAGGTTGTTGGCGGTTCGTCATGGGTGAGGCGAATGCTGACAATCGATTTGATTCCCTTAAAACCGTATTTCCATGGCACCGTTAGACGCAGCGGTGCACCATTTTGCGGTGGGAGCTCTTTGCCGTAGACACCTGTGGTGAGTAAAGTGAGCGGATGCATTGCTTCGTCTAGACGTAATCCTTCTATATAGGGATATTTCAATCCACCACCGATGAAGCGATCTTTTTGGCCAGGCATATTGTCGGGGTCATAGATCGTTTGAAAGGCAACATAGCGAGCTTTACTGGTAGGTTCAGCCATTTTTAGCAGCTTACCAAGCTCAAATCCCACCCAAGGGATCACCATCGACCAAGCCTCAACGCAGCGCATACGATAGATGCGCTCCTCTAAAGCAAAGTGCTTATAGATATCGTCCATATCGAGCGTTAGTGGTTTGGAGACTTCGCCATCGATACGGATTTTCCAGCCTTCGGTCTTCAGTGTTCCCGCGTTGGCGGCAGGATCAGCTTTATCTAATCCAAACTCGTAGTAGTTATTGTAACCGGTGACTTTATCTTCAGGGGTTAGCGCTAGCTTGGCTTGATATTGCGCCGGTTGACTAAACTGGAGTGGTTTTCCTGCTGGCGCGGCGGGACGATCGTGGCCTTTAAACCACGAGAGTAAGTCGGCCTGCGCGGCATGGGGAAGGGCTAATGATGCCGCGGTAATGCCTAAGGCTTTTAACACACTACGGCGTTGGTGAAATACGCTTTCTGGTGTGACTTCTGCTTCGGTGAACTTCGGGAATTTGGCCATGATCGATGCCCTCGTTTTTCTTAATTATTGTCGCTCTTGAAAAACATGATGGCAGGATTTGCGCGTAATAGAGGAGTATCACGAAATTGTTATAAATGGGGGTAGACTTCCACTCCCCATTATTAGCGGGAGTGGAAGAAATACAGAAATTAGCCAAGAATTTCTGTGGTTCAGCGCACCTTGACTAAGGTTCGGCCAGTGACTTTGTTATCCATCAGTGCGGCTGCGGTTTCTGCCGCGTTTTCTAAGGTGACTTCCGTAGCGGCTTGCTGATAGAAACTTTCTGGCAGTAAATCAGCTAAACGCAGCCACGCTTCAGTACGGCGCTCATGAGGGGTCATCACGGAATCCACTCCTTGCAGGCGCACATTGCGTAGGATGAACGGCATGACCGTGGTCGGCAGCTGATATCCACCGGCTAAGCCACAGGCTGCAACCGTGCTGTTGTAGTCCATCTGAGCCAGCACTTTTGCCAATACTTTGTCTCCAACCGTATCAATGGCTCCGGCCCAGATCTGTTTTTCTAATGGGCGGCTGTCTGCGGTGAAATCACTGCGGGGCAGAACGCGTTCGGCTCCGAGTGATTTTAGGTATTCTTCATTACTCTCGCGGCCACTGACGGCAACAACGCGGTAGCCTAATCGGCTCAGCAGTGCTACAGCCGTACTACCTACACCGCCGCTGGCTCCGGTGACCAGAATTTCTCCGCTGTCCGGTGTCACTCCGCCGTCTTCTAAAGCCATGACGCACAGCATTGCAGTAAAGCCTGCAGTACCAATAATCATAGCCTTACGGGCATCTAGGCCATACGGTAGCGCAACTAACCATTCGCTGCTCACACGAGCCTGTTCGGATAGGCCACCCCAGTGATTTTCACCTACACCCCAGCCAGTGAGAATCACTGATTGGCCAACGTGAAAACGGGGATCCTCGCTGTGGTGCACAGTACCTGCGAAATCGATGCCGGGAACCATCGGAAAGTTGCGTATAATTTTTCCTTTGCCGGTGATCGCTAGGGCATCTTTATAGTTCAGGCTAGACCACTGGACATCAACGAGAACATCTCCGGCAGGGAGATCGTCAGTTTTCAGAGTCTGAATATTGGCAATGGTTTTGCCATCAAGTTGTTCAAGCACTAAAGCTTTCATGCGGGATCCTCGTTGAGGTCGTGAGATTGCCGAGCGAACCGTCGGGAAGCGATAAATCGTGAAAAATTATAAATCGGTAAAAAATAACTACCGAACTAATTGTTGATAGAAATCGTCTCAGATTAATCAGTAATTCGCTATGCTAGTAGTAGATTAATCAGTGTGTGAATAATTTGAAAAGTTGTCTTTGATATAGAGCAATGAAGCTCTTAGGATGTCTGCATTGTGTAAAGGAAAAGCGCTTGGGTGCCATATTTCTTGGCTAAGTTACATTATATAGGTGGGTACTGACAGGGATGCGTATCACAACCAAGTTATTTGCGTTTATTACTGTTTTAGTCGCATTAGCCATGCTGCTGATGTTGCTAGGCAGTACATACAGTTTTTTCAATCAGAGTCACACTCACGCTGAGCGCCAATTGAATGCGTTGGCGACCACGATTGATCAGCTTCTCCTCACCGAGCCGCGCGATAACGTTAAAAAATGGTTGCCGGTGGTGATGCGCTCCTCCGGCGTGAGTGAAATCATTGTGCATAATGACGCCCATCAGGTCTATCAGCTTAAATTGCCCAATACGTATAACGTGTGGGATACCCTGACGAATCAGCGCTATGTCGAAGCAACGTTAATGCATCATCCGGGCTATAGCCTAAAAATGGTGTATATCGATCCTACCGCCAGTTATACCCGCTCACTGGAGACAATGTTTCCGGTTACGATCTCTATATGTTTGATGATTGTGGTGTTGCTCTTTAGCTATCGCTGGCTGCGTGAACAAACCCTTGGGTTAGAAAAGCTAGAGCGTAGAGCACGTAAAATTCTTGCTGGTGAACGAGAGAATGCGGTTCGTGGAGACGTACACGAGTTTCCTCCTAATGCGAGCAGTGCGATTGACCGATTACTCTCCGATCTTGCTGATGCTAGAGAAGAACGTGGACGTGTTGATACGCTGATACGCGCATTTGCAGCACAAGATTCTCGAACCGGCCTGAATAATCGCCTCTTTTTTGATAACCAACTTACGACACAGCTTGAAGATGAAGGGGCCCATGGGGTTGTGATGGTTATCCGTGTGCCTGATTGGGAATCGCTGGCTGGCTTACACGGAAAACGGGAGCGAGAAGAATTCCGTTATTCGCTGGTGAATATGCTATCGACGTCGGTTATGCGTTATCCATCGGGTTTATTAGCTCGTTATTTTCAAAATAATTTTGCCGTATTGCTTCCTCATCGTTCATTAAAAGAAGCGGAAGGATTTGCAGCGCAGCTCATTAACTCTATTAGCGCAATACCGCCGGCCAACGGAATTGACATCGAAGAAGTACTGCATATTGGTATTAGCCTGTACCACTATGGACAAAGTACGGAACAGGTCATGGATCAGGCGGAGCAGGCAGCACGTAATGCCGCATTACAGGGGAGTAATGGATGGTTCGTGGATGATAATCCCGTTCCTGAGGTGGTACGTGGTAGCGTCAAATGGCGCACTTTGTTAGAACAAACGCTGGCACGAGGCGGCCCAACGCTTTTGCACAAAGAAGCTATCGACGTTAATGGTGATGTGCATCACCACGATATCCTGCCTTATATTTACGACGGTGGTCAGGCATTACCCAGCGCTGAATATTATCCGTTAGTTCAACAGCTTGGTATGGCTGAAAGTTACGACCGCCAGATGCTGCTTCAGATTATTCCGTTATTGCGTCATTTTTCTGCAGAGAAACTGGCCTTTCCGGTTAGTATTGACTCATTATTGCAGCGCAGTTTTCAACGTTGGTTGCGCGATACTCTGCTTCAGAATGAAAAAGCGCTCCGTCAGCGCATTTTCTTTGAATTAGCTGAAGCGGATGTGAGCCAGCATATAGACCGCTTGCGCCCAGTTGTTAGACTGCTGCAAGGACTCGGATGCCATATTGTTATTTCTCAAGCGGGCTTAAAAGTGGTTAGCACTTCTTATATTAAGCAATTGCAGGTGACGTTGGTAAAACTTCATCCCGGCTTGGTCCGCAATATTCACAAGCGCGTAGAAAATCAGCTGTTTGTTCAGAGTCTGACAGGTGCCTGTGAGGGAACCTCGGCGCAAGTTTTTGCCGCAGGTGTTCGCACCAAAGAGGAATGGCTGGTGCTAAAAGAGAAGGGAATTGCCGGCGGTCAGGGCGATTTCTTTGCAAAACCGAGACCGGTTAGCCGTGTGTAAAAAAAATATTCGCATAGGCAATAAATTGGCCTTTTTGTCGCGTGAAATTCACGTAGAATAGCGCGCGACCAAGTCATTCATAGTTGGTAGGTGCTAACGTTTGTTTATCGCCTGCCGATTGATACAAAGGACCGTGCGCAGTATTCAACGCATTTACGCTAATGGATCTGCTGAGCAGTATATTGTCTGTCGGTCAGTTTTAAAGCTTATGTGTGCTGTGTTTTACTGTTAAACGAATTACCGGCGTGGTGTTTCTGTGGCTGTTGAAGGTGAGATTGTGCTGTTGTTTCTCTGACCTGCGAGCCTAATTCGTTGAATCTCAAACATGGTGTAAATTTTCACCGAAGTAGGACGTTTTTGCGCCTTGTCGCTGCTTCGTGTGGTTGGTAAAGTAGGCGGATTTTATTTTTCGCCCCCAGCTTTCAGGATTATCCTTCAGTTATGTTTAAGAAATTCCGTGGCATGTTTTCAAATGACTTGTCCATCGACTTGGGTACAGCCAATACCCTGATTTATGTGAAAGGACAAGGCATTGTATTGAACGAACCGTCCGTCGTGGCGATTCGTCAGGACCGCGCAGGCTCCCCGAAAAGTGTTGCTGCGGTAGGGCATGAAGCTAAGCAGATGCTGGGTCGTACACCGGGCAATATTGCTGCAATTCGTCCAATGAAAGACGGTGTTATTGCCGATTTCTTCGTGACTGAAAAGATGCTTCAGTACTTTATCAAACAGGTTCACAGCAATAGCTTCATGCGTCCAAGTCCACGCGTTTTAGTGTGTGTGCCGGTTGGCGCAACTCAGGTTGAGCGTCGTGCGATCCGTGAGTCTGCTCAGGGTGCTGGCGCACGTGAAGTCTTTCTGATTGAAGAACCGATGGCTGCGGCAATTGGTGCTGGCCTGCCTGTGTCTGAAGCAACTGGCTCAATGGTTGTGGATATTGGTGGTGGTACTACCGAAGTTGCCGTTATCTCCCTGAACGGTGTGGTTTACTCCTCTTCTGTTCGTATTGGCGGTGACCGCTTTGATGAAGCCATCATTAATTATGTGCGTCGTAACTACGGCTCACTGATTGGTGAAGCAACCGCTGAGCGTATCAAACACGGTATCGGTTCTGCTTATCCGGGTGATGAAGTTCATGAGATTGAAGTTCGTGGCCGTAACTTAGCTGAAGGTGTTCCACGCGGATTCACGCTGAACTCCAACGAAATCCTCGAAGCGCTGCAAGAGCCTCTGACCGGTATCGTGAGCGCGGTGATGGTGGCTCTGGAACAGTGTCCACCAGAGTTGGCTTCTGACATCTCCGAGCGTGGGATGGTTCTGACCGGCGGTGGTGCACTGCTGCGTAATCTGGATCGTCTGCTGATGGAAGAAACCGGTATTCCAGTGGTTGTTGCCGAAGACCCGCTGACCTGTGTGGCGCGTGGTGGTGGTAAAGCGTTGGAAATGATCGATATGCATGGCGGTGATTTGTTCAGCGAAGAATAATCAGCCAGTAGGCAGAGGCTTGGCTTCTGCTTGCCGGTGATGCCACGTGTCTGCCACCGGTTTGGGATCCCCAAGCCGGTGGTTGTGCATCGTGGAATCGCTAATACCGCTCGGGAAAATTTGCCTGTTTCCCTGCTGTCGAGGATAACGCAATTTTATGAAGCCGATTTTCAGCAGAGGTCCTTCTCTGCAACTCCGACTTTTTCTGGCCGTGGTTGTTGCTATAGGATTAGTAGTTGCAGATAGCCGTTTTGGCACTTTTCTGCACATCCGTAGCTACCTCGATACCGCCGTCAGTCCATTTTATTATCTGTCAAACGGACCCCGTCAGATTCTGGACAATGTATCCAATACGTTGGCCACTCGCGAACAATTGGAACTGGAAAACAGGGCTTTACGCCAAGAACTCCTATTAAAAAATAGCGATACCCTGTTACTCGGCCAGTTTAAACAAGAGAATGCTCGCCTGCGCGAATTATTAGGTTCACCGCTACGTCAGGATGAGCACAAGATGGTGACTCAGGTTATTTCAACGTTGCCCGATCCTTATAGCGATCAGGTGGTGATTGACAAGGGCAGTAACAGCGGTGTTTATTTTGGTCAGCCTATAATTAGCGATAAAGGCGTGGTGGGTCAGGTTGTTGCGGTTGGTAAGATGACCAGCCGCGTGCTGCTTATCTGTAATGCATCGCATGCCTTACCTATTCAGGTCTTACGCAACGATATCCGAGTGTTGGCTGCGGGCAATGGTTGCACCGACGATCTCCAGCTTGAACATCTACCGGCCAATACCGACATTCGTGTGGGCGATGTGCTTGTGACATCGGGATTAGGTGGACGCTTCCCAGAAGGCTATCCGGTTGCCGTTGTCTCTTCGGTTAAAGTTGATAACCAGCGTGCGTATACCGTAATAAAAGCGCGCCCAACAGCAGGGCTCCAGCGCCTGCGCTATCTGTTGCTGCTGTGGGGAGCCGATCGCAACGGCACGATGCCGCTGCCGCCAGATGAAGTGCATCGCGTTGCCAATGAGCGTCTGATGCAAATGATGCCACAGGTATTGCCAACGCCGTCAGAGATGGGGCCACAGCAACCTGCTCCAGCCGTAGGGATCACGCCTCCAGGCACCACTGCCGTAGCACCAACGACGCCAGCGGCACCTGCAAATAACAGCGCCGCACCTGCAGTGTCACCATCCGCAACGTCGCTTCCTGCTCGTACGCAAGGGGGCCGTTAATGTCGGGATATCGTAGCCAAGGTCGCTGGGTTATTTGGCTATTCTTTTTGCTGGCCTTCGTTTTACAGATCATGCCGTGGCCGGATGAGTTGATGATGTTTAGGCCTAATTGGTTAGCGCTGTTTCTGATTTATTGGGTTATGGCGTTACCACACCGCGTGAATGTGGGCACAGGGTTTGTGTTGGGGCTAATCTGGGATTTGATCTTAGGTTCAACGCTTGGCATTCGGGCATTGGCCTTTAGCCTGCTGGCCTATTTAGTCGCATTCAAGTTTCAGCTATTCCGCAATATGGCGCTATGGCAACAGGCTTTGATGGTGGTCTTACTGACTGCGGCGATGGACATTGTTGTTTTCTGGGGGGAATTTGTTATTGCAAATGCCTCTTTCCGTCCAGAGGTATTCTGGAGTAGTGTGGTTAACGGTGTACTTTGGCCGTGGCTATTTCTGCTGATGCGTAAGGTACGCCGCCGTTTTGCGGTTCAATGATCTACCTCTGGGTAAAGATCATTCATTTATATAAAGAGAATTATCAATGGACTCTATCTATCTGGGATCTGGATCGCCGCGCCGTCGTGAATTATTAGCGTTAATGGATATTCCATTTGAACGACTGATTATTGATGTGGAAGAGCAGCGTCAGCCAGAAGAGGCTCCGTTGGAATATGTATGTCGTTTGGCACAGGACAAAGCGCGTGCCGGCGTTGAAGCTGCGCCTGAAGATAAGCCTGTATTGGGTGCTGATACGATTGTTGTCCTTGATAGACAAGTATTGGAGAAGCCGCGCGATCGCGAGCATGCAGCGCAGATGCTACGTCAACTGTCGGGGCGAACCCATCAGGTGATTACGGCGGTTTCACTGGCCGATCGCCAACATCAGTTATATTGTCATGTGATTACCGACGTGACATTTCGGGCTCTCAGCGAACAGGATATTCACGACTATATCGCCAGCGGCGAACCCATGGATAAAGCGGGTGCATACGGAATACAAGGAAAAGGTGGCTGCTTCGTGAGATCCATTGCCGGTAGTTATCATGCCGTGATGGGACTACCGTTAGTGGAAACACAGGAGCTACTTGAACAGTTTATGGCGTTACGGGACGTGAGGAGAGACCATGACAGCTGAATTGCTAGTTAACGTTACACCTTCAGAGACACGGGTCGCCTACATTGACGGGGGGATCCTGCAAGAAATCCACATCGAACGCGAATCTAAACGCGGTATCGTTGGCAATATTTACAAAGGGCGTGTCAGCCGTGTACTTCCCGGTATGCAGGCCGCATTTGTCGATATTGGATTAGATAAAGCAGCCTTCCTACATGCCTCGGACATCATGCCGCATACTGAATGCGTAGCGGGTGATGAACAAAAGAATTTCCATGTCCGCGATATCGCTGAGCTGGTTCGTCAGGGACAAGACCTGATGGTTCAGGTGGTAAAAGATCCTTTGGGTACAAAAGGTGCCCGTCTGACAACCGATATCACGCTACCTTCTCGCTATTTAGTGTTTATGCCGGGAGCTAGCCACGTCGGCGTTTCTCAGCGTATTGAGGGGGAAGCGGAGCGTAATCGATTGAAATCGATCGTTTCCGAATACTGTGATGAGCAGGGCGGTTTTATTATCCGCACTGCGGCTGAAGGTATTGATGACGAAGAACTGGCACAAGATGCCGCATTTTTAAAGCGTTTGTGGACCAAAGTGATGGAACGCAAACGTCGCAATAAAACCAAATGTAAGCTGTATGGTGAATTGGCGTTGGCACATCGTGTATTGCGCGATTTTGCTGGCGCTGCTTTGGATCGTATTCGTGTGGATTCTCGTCTTAATTTTGACTCGCTTACCGAATTCACTCGCGAATATATTCCAGAAATGACGTCTAAGCTGGAACTCTATGCCGGTAAGCAACCGATCTTCGATCTTTATGATGTTGAGAATGAGATCCAGCGTTCGCTCGATCGTCGTGTTGAACTAAAATCGGGTGGCTATCTGATTATCGATCAGACCGAAGCGATGACAACGGTAGATATCAACACCGGTGCCTTTGTGGGTCATCGTAATCTGGATGAAACCATCTTTAATACGAATGTAGAGGCGACACAGGCTATCGCGCGTCAGTTACGCTTGCGGAATTTAGGTGGCATAATCATTATTGATTTCATCGATATGAGCAGTGAGGATCATCGCCGTCGCGTTTTACATTCGTTAGAACAAGCGCTCAGTAAAGATCGTGCAAAAACCAGCATAAATGGATTTTCCCAGCTAGGATTAGTGGAAATGACGCGTAAAAGGACGCGTGAGAGTATTGAGCACGTACTGTGCAGCGATTGCCCAACTTGCCGTGGACGCGGAACGGTGAAAACGGTCGAAACGGTGTGCTATGAAATTTTGCGTGAAATCGTGCGTGTTCATCATGCTTATGACAGTGACCGCTTCCTGGTTTATGCATCACCCGCCGTGGGCGAAGCGCTGAAAAGCGAAGAGTCTCATTCTTTGGCTGAGGTAGAGATTTTTGTCGGCAAACAGGTCAAAGTGCAGATTGAGCCGCTCTACAACCAAGAACAATTCGACGTGGTTATGATGTGATTTGCACGCTCAACTTACGATAATGATTTCAAGGAGAAGAGCGTGAGGCGATTGTCTGGATACTTACTAGCGACACTGGTGACATTGACTGTGCTAGTGGCGCTGATAGTGAGTGGCCTACGTTTGGCCTTGCCTCATCTTGAGCGTTTTCGTCCACAAATCGTTGAAAAGATTGAGCAGTATTCTGGTGTGCCGATGAAAATCGGTTCGCTAGATGCCAGCTGGCAATCATTTGGTCCAACGCTGGATGTGCGCGATATTTCACTGGCACAGCCCAAAGGTAATATTAGAATTCAGCGCGTGACCGTGGCGCTGGATGTATGGCAGTCTTTACTGCACTGGCGCTGGCAGTTCCGCGATCTGACATTTTATCATTTAAACGCTAACAGCAACGAGCCTTTCAGCCGCTCTTCATCGGGTTCCGATGGGTTCGAAAGCGACACCCTCACCAATATTTTCCTCTATCAGTTTGACCATTTTATCCTGCGCGATAGCAAGGTAACGTTTCCTAGCCCGTCTGGCACGCGCATTCAACTTAACATCCCTAATCTGACATGGTTAAACACCGCCACGCGTCATCGTGCTGAAGGACAGGTGATGTTCTCGACGCAAGAAGGCCAGCATGGCAATTTGCAGGTTCGAATGGATTTGCATGATAAAAATGGCTTGCTGAGCGATGGTCAGGTCTATTTACAGGCCGATGAGATTGAGATGAAGCCATGGCTGAGTCGCTGGGTGAATCGTAATACGGGGCTGCACAGCGCGAAGTTCAGCCTTGCCTCGTGGCTCACGGTGACTGACGGGGAAATTCAAGGTGGGCATCTGGTTCTCAAACAAGGTGAGGCCAATTGGAGCACCGCGGATAAACAGCACGATCTCACGGTTGATAATCTTAATTTGCAAGTAGGACGAGTGGCTGGCGGCTGGACCTTTGATATTCCTCAGCTTAACCTCGCTACCGATGGCGTTGCGTGGCCTAAAGGCTCACTCAGCGCAATGTATCGCCCTGAGAATACCCGCTTCATTGGTCCCGACCAGCCAGAGGAATTGCGCCTGCGGGCGACAGATTTACAGCTAGAGCGTATCGGACCTATTTTACCGACGTTGGCGTTCTTGACTCCGGATGCTATTGGCCGTTGGGATGACATTAGGCCCAAGGGGCATATTTCCTATGCAGGGGTTGATATTCCCCTACAGCAGCCTGAGCGTTCACGGTTTATTGGTGCATGGCAGGATGTGAGTTGGCAGGCATGGAAATTATTGCCAGGCGTGAACCACTTCAACGGTAGTGTTTCCGGCAGCGCGATGAATGCAGGGCTGCACTTCTCCTTGAAAGATAGCGTATTACCCTATGGCGATATGTTCCGTGCACCGTTGGAAGTCAGTCACGCTAGCGGCTATACCTCCTTTATTAATAATGATAAAGGCTGGTCGCTATCAGGTGACAATCTTGATATTCAAGCTAAATCTCTATGGGCGACAGGCGAATTTAAATATCAGTCCCCTAAAGAGGGGCAGCCGTGGCTGAGTATTTTGTCGGGGATTCGGTTGTATGACGCCGCGCAGGCGTGGCGCTATTTTCCTGAGCCGCTAATGGGAACGCACTTGGTAGATTATCTGACCGGTGCGTTAGAAGGCGGTAAAGTCGATAATGCAACCTTGGTGTATGCCGGTAATCCGCATTATTTCCCGTATCAGCATAATGAAGGCCAGTTCCAAGTGTTCGTGCCGTTGCGTAATGCGACGTTCCGCTTCCAGCCAGAGTGGGCGCCTCTGAGCAATTTGGCGATAGACTTGAACTTCCTCAACGATGGGTTGTGGATGGACGCACCGCATACCAAGCTGGGCGATGTCGATGGCACGGATATCACGGCGGTTATCCCTGTATACCACAAGGAAAAACTCCTCGTTGATGCCAAGGTCTCAGGCTCAGGAAAAGCGGTGCATGAATACTTTAAAACGTCACCGTTAGCTGATTCTGTGGGCGCTGCGTTAGATGAGCTGGAAGTCGGTGGAAATGTCAGTGGGCGCTTACATCTCGATATTCCTTTGGATGGCAAAGCCACTCGCGCCTCGGGGGATGTCACGTTCAAAAATAACGCTTTGCTAATTAAGCCACTTGATAGCACCTTTACCCAGCTAAACGGTTCCTTGCACTTCGATAATGGCAATTTAACCAGCAGCCCAATGAATGCGTCGTGGTTTGGTCAGCCAGTGAATTTCACTTTCTCAACGGCTGAAGGGGAGCAGGACTTCGGCGTTGATGTTGCGCTAAATGCGGATTGGCAGCCTGCCAAGTTGCCATGGATGCCGACGGCTCTGGCGAAAGATGTCAGTGGTTCCGCGCCTTGGAATACTAAAGTTGCGATCAAACTGCCGCATAAAGGCCATCCATCGTATGACGTTCAGGTCAATGCAGATCTCAAAAATGTAAGCAGTTACTTACCTTCTCCGCTGGATAAAGCAAGAGGAGAGGCATTGCCGCTCGTGGTTAATGCCAAAGGCGATCTTAATGGTTTTATGCTTTCGGGAAGTTTGGGGCCGAAGAATCATTTTAATAGCCAGCTTATTCTGCAAAAACACGGTGTGAAACTGGCGCGAGCGGCGTGGAGTGATAACAGTCGCAAGGTTCCAGCGCTGCCAGAAAGTGAATCGTTGACGTTAAATCTTCCTGCGCTGGATGGTGAAGAGTGGCTGGCGGCATTGGCGCCTGCGCTGAGCGATAAATCGAAAACCTCAGGCTCCAGTTTTAGCTATCCGCAAGTGGTGAATCTGAGTACGCCGCAGCTAATTCTGGCAGGGCAAACATGGCATCAGCTAACCGTGTCGGCTTCTAAGCTGGCGAACGGTACCTATATAAGTGCTAAAGGGCGCGAAATTAACGGCGTGGCCGATCTTGATAACAATAACGTACTGCGCGCGAATTTGGCGTATTTGTATTATAACCCAGAGTGGAGCACGGCGACGCCAGCACCTAGTGAGGTTCCGCAGGTCCCTTCTACCGTCAAAAAAATATCTTTCAGTCAATGGCCAAGCATGATACTTCGCTGTCAGGACTGCTGGATGATGGGGCAGCGGTTACGTCAGGTTAATGCTGATTTGACCCCTCGCGGCGATCAGTTGGTATTGAGCAACGGATTGATAAATACTGGCAATACTCAACTGACGCTTACGGGGACCTGGAACCAAAGCGGCGATAAAGATCATACCACGCTCAAAGGCCGGCTGAAGGGCGCTAACGTGACCAACAGTAGTGATTATTTTGGCTTTGCATCTCCGTTAAAAAACTCACCTTTTGATATCCATTTCGATGTGAATTGGATGGGTGAACCATGGAGCCCACAGGTGAACTCGCTTAATGGAACGCTAAGCAGTAAGCTGGGTAAAGGTGAGATTGATAACGCGGGCGGTGGTCGAGCAGGGCAACTCCTACGTTTGGTGAGTTTTGATGCATTGCTGCGTAAGCTAAAACTTGATTTTAGCGATACGTTTGGTCAGGGGTTCTACTATGACAGCATTCGCGGCAATGGTAAGTTTAAAAATGGTATTTTATCCACGAATGATTTGCTGGTAGACGGGTTAGCCGCTGATATAGCGATGGATGGTTCAGTGAACTTTGTCACACGCCGTATCGATATGCAGGCTGTTGTCGCGCCTGAGATTTCGGCGACGGTAGGCGTTGCTACCGCATTTGTTATTAATCCCGTGGTGGGGGCCGCGGTGTTTGCCGCATCGAAAGTGCTTGCCCCATTGTGGAATAAAATATCGCTCATACGCTACAACATTACAGGTAGTTTAGATCACCCAACTATTAATGAAGTGTTACGCCAGCCAAAGGAGAAATAGCACGATGAGGAATGCAAATATTGCTTTATTGCAACTGTGCAGCGGAGATAACATCCGGTCGAATCTGGCGCAAATAGAACAGCAACTCAAACAGTTAAATAGCAATATCAAGCTGGTCATGACGCCAGAAAATGCGCTGTTGTTTGCTGATTCGAAAGCATACCATCAACAGGCGGAACAGGAAGGCACTGGGCCATTGCAGGATGCCATCCGTGATATGGCGCGCCGCTACGGCGTGTGGATTCTTGTCGGCTCTATGCCACTCGTCAGTCGTGAAGACAGCAAACAAATCACCGCGAGCAGTCTGTTGTTTGACGATCAAGGCGAGCTGAAAGCGCGTTATGACAAGCTACATATGTTTGATGTTGATATCAAAGATACTCACGGTCATTACCGCGAGTCTGATACCTATCAGCACGGCCAGCACCTTACCGTCGTGGATACACCGGTAGGCAAATTGGGCATGACAATTTGCTATGACCTGCGTTTCCCTGGCTTATTCCAAGCGCTGCGTGATAAAGGCGCAGAAATTATTTCCGTTCCGGCTGCGTTCACCCGCGTGACCGGAGAATCTCACTGGGAGATTTTGCTGCGCGCACGCGCTATCGAAACCCAGTGCTATATTTTGGCTCCGGCTCAGGTTGGCCGTCATGGCGCAACTCGCCGTACATGGGGGCACACCATGGCGGTTGATGGCTGGGGCAATGTGATTGAACAAAATGCCGATTTGGTTATGCCGATTAAAGTGAAGGTGAATACTCACTCACTTGAGAATATTCGCACCCAGATGCCGGTCGCCCAACACAACCGATTCCAGCCGAAGCTGGTTAATCCTTTGGATAAACAAGAGTAAAAACGCTATGAGTCTGACGTTCGTCAGTGAGCAGTTATTGGCTGCTAACAAACTGAGTCATCAAGATCTGTTTTCAGTATTGGGCACACTGGCTGAGCGTCAGCTTGATTACGCTGACCTCTATTTTCAGTCCAGTTACCACGAATCTTGGGTGATTGAAGACCGTATCATTAAAGACGGTTCTTACAACATCGATCAAGGCGTTGGTGTGCGCGCTATCAGCGGCGAGAAAACCGGTTTTGCCTATGCGGATCAGATTACCCTTAACGCACTCAATCAAAGCGCTCAGGCCGCTCGTAGCATTGTGCGTGAACAAGGCAATGGCAAAGTCCATACCTTGGGCAACATCCCTCATAGTTTACTGTATCCAGCCATTGACCCGCTGCAAAGCCTGCCACGTGAAGAGAAAATTGCGCTGTTACATCGTGTGGACAACGTTGCTCGTGCTGAAGATCCGCGAGTGCAGGAAGTTTCAGCCAGCATTACTGGTGTATATGAGCTGATTTTGGTGGCTGCGACCGATGGCACGCTGGCGGCGGATGTTCGTCCGCTTGTACGCCTTTCTGTAAGCGTACTGGTAGAAGAAGATGGTCGCCGTGAGCGCGGTTCTAGCGGCGGTGGCGGTCGTTCCGGTTATGAATATTTCCTCGAAATGGTCGATGGCGACGTTCGCGCGGATGCGTTTGCTAAAGAAGCGGTGCGCATGGCGTTAGTGAATTTATCGGCGGTTGCAGCTCCTGCGGGCTCGATGCCGGTAGTTCTGGGGGCAGGTTGGCCGGGCGTGCTGTTGCACGAGGCGGTAGGCCATGGTTTAGAAGGTGACTTCAACCGTCGTGGTACGTCAGTATTCAGTGGTCAGATGGGGCAGTTAGTTGCCTCTGAGCTGTGTACCGTGGTTGATGACGGCACTATCAGTGGTCGTCGTGGTTCCCTAGCTATCGATGATGAAGGCGTGCCGGGTCAGTACAATGTATTGATTGAAAACGGTATTCTGAAAGGCTTTATGCAGGACAAAATGAATGCCCGTTTGATGGGGCTTGCTCCAACTGGAAATGGTCGTCGCGAATCTTATGCGCATCTGCCAATGCCACGTATGACCAATACATACATGCTGGCAGGAAAATCTACCCCACAGGATATTATTTCCAGCGTCGAGTATGGCCTGTACGCGCCAAACTTCGCGGGCGGTCAGGTGGATATCACTTCTGGTAAATTTGTGTTTTCTACCTCAGAGGCTTATCTGATCGAGAATGGTAAAATCACTAAACCGGTAAAAGGCGCTACGCTGATTGGTTCTGGTATTGAAGCAATGCAGCAAATCTCTATGGTCGGCAACGATCTGGCGCTGGATAAAGGCGTCGGCGTGTGCGGTAAAGAGGGGCAAAGCGTACCGGTCGGTGTTGGACAACCAACTCTGAAGCTAGATTCAATGACGGTGGGCGGGACGGCGTAACTCCCGTTTCTGAGATGCCATCTTCGCTCCATTTTGGTATCGGTCATCTAGCCCCGCCTCAAACCCCGCCGGTACATCTCCCTGTACCGGCGGCTCTTCCTACCAAGACTTAAACAATTATAAAAACAAAAACAGAGTGTGGCCTAATGCTGGTCACTTAAGCGTGATTTTAGGGGAAGTACACCGATGGGGTC
>ERZ827496.179-NODE-179-length-94072-cov-3.867503_pt1 | contig 94072 bp, 84 predicted proteins | sample MGYA00519769_ERZ827496 | MGnify/ENA primary metagenome ERZ827496 (study PRJEB31778, sample SAMEA3449327) | human gut metagenome | biome: human gut; feature: human-associated habitat; material: faeces | place: United Kingdom | collected 2010/2012 ...
ATGGCCGGGAACCATTGCAATTACTACTCTTTTTGAGTTTTGCTCATGACTGCACCTTCAATGCTAAGGAGGGGTGTGCTGTGATGACTTTCCTGTATATGAATCTCAAAAAGGTGTACTGCGGTATTCCCTCATTTTCAAACTCGATTTAACCAAGGAATAAAAAAGAAGATATGAAGTAATCAAACTAAAGAATCTGAATTCTAAGATACGGTTTTTACTTCTGCAATTCCCGGTTTTTGCAATAAATTAAAAAACTCATTAATTGCGTTGTGATGCTGCATTGGATGTCTCATACCTGTTCTTCGTTTACAGAATGTGAAAGTAACCGATTCCTTTGCACGGGATAATGCCACAAAGAATGTGCAGCGATCTTCATCCGGCTGGTTCCTAAAGTTCCAGAAAGCAGAGTCTTCCAATCCAACAAAATATACAGCAGAGTATTCCAGCCCCTTGCTTTTGTGGATTCGGCTGGTAAAGCAAATGGCAGATGCAGATGGTATTTCCGAAACGCTGAAAGCCAACGACCAAATGGAATGGGTCGGGCGGATGAATAATGTCCGCAGCCGAGCATTTGAAATAGTCGAGGTAGATATTATTTATACATAAGGCATAAGCACAGAGCCGGTAAGAGCATTCTTGCCGGCTTTGTGCCACAATGCAAATGAGTTTACATGCGCTCATCCAAAATTTCTTCTACGAACTCAATTACATACTTTCGTTAAAGCAAATCATGGTATTTCTGATTTTTGTAGCTGCGCAAACACGAATAGCAGGAAGAATCTCCAACCGCTCCGCCGCAAACGCAGCCTTTCATCATTTTTAAAGTGTGAGTCAGAATGCAATAACCGTTTCCTTTGTAACAGAGCCGCTTTGTGCATACGCCGCAAATGCTCTTACATCACGGATATATTTTTCTATCGTAGCATCGCTTTTTTCCGCTAAGATAAGATATTCCTTGAATTCGTCGATCATTTTCTCCGTAATAATTTGTTTTTCCATCTTGCCTGGTTTACCTCCGATTTTTTTATATTCTACCCGAAAAGCACGAAAATAAAAGCTGTCGAACCTTATTGCGAAAAAAACGATAATAATCGCAGAGCTACGAGAAAACAGCGCCTGCCGCATATTTATTAACAAGGTCAGTCATAAATGCTGTCTGCTCGCAGTGTGTTGTGCATGGAACGGCTGGTCAAGCCGCTTTTGCCGAACGAATGTATAAAAAAATCCCCCTGCTGCAGTTTGATTTCTGCAACAGGGGGAAGCTTTTTATGCACGATTTAACGTGCTGCGATGTATGTGCATAACGGCTTATGGCGGTGCTGCTCGGTCGGAGCGGTGCTTGCGGAATTTTCTTGCGCTGACAGCTACTCTATGTGCAATATCTTACGCAATATTCGTTCCGCAACGGAACAGCTCCTTATTCCGCACAGCCTGAGTCGTCGGAGCTGTCAGCCGGCTTGCCGTCAGCAGGAGCGGCTGTTTTGTCGGTCTCGGTGCCGACCTCATCCGCAGGCTTGAACAGAATAGTCTTACCGTCCGCGTCGAGCACGGCGCGGATCTTGCTGCCCTCACCTATTCTGCCCTCGAGCATTTCAGTGGAGAGGGCATCCTCTACGCGGCTCTGAATGACTCTGCGCATAGGACGTGCGCCGTATACGGGGTCGGTACCCTCTTTAGCGAGCACCGATACGACCTCGGGAGAGAACTCGCAGGTGATACCGCGCTCGGAGAGACGCTTCTCGACCGAACGGAGCATAAGACGTGCAATGCTCTCTATCTCCTCCGCGCTGAGACGGTCAAAGATAATTATCTCATCGAGACGGTTGATAAGCTCGGGACGGAAGGTCGAGCGGAGTGCCTCGAGCACCTTTTCGCGGACGCGCTCGCCGTCGTTCTCTCCTGTCTTGTCGCCGTCGCCGCCACCGAAGCCGAGCTTAGCGGAGCGGTCGGTAAAGCTGGAGGCACCGATATTAGAGGTCATAATTATGATAGCATTCTTGAAGCTGACCTTACGACCCTTTGCATCGGTCAGAATACCGTCCTCGAGTATCTGGAGCAGGATGTTGAATACATCGGGATGCGCCTTCTCTATCTCATCGAACAGAACGACAGAGTAGGGGTTGCGGCGTATCTTCTCTGTGAGCTGACCGCCGTCGTCGAAGCCGACATAGCCGGGAGGCGAGCCGATCATCTTAGATACCGAGTGCTTTTCCATATACTCGCTCATGTCAATTCTTATCATGGCGTTCTCGTCGCCGAACAGTGCAGCGGCAAGAGCCTTGCAGAGCTCTGTCTTACCAACACCGGTAGGACCGAGGAATATGAACGAGCCCATAGGTCTGCGCGGGTCACCGAGTCCTACACGCGCACGGCGTATGGCTCTCGAGACTGCGCTTACAGCATCCTTCTGACCGATGATACGGCGATGGAGCTCATCCTCAAGATGGAGCAGACGCTCGGATTCATCCTCGCCGAGACGCTCTACGGGGATACCTGTCCATGCGTGAACTATCTCCGCAATGTCGCTCTCTCCGATGGAAAGATGCTTGATCTCGTCGCGGTTCTTCCAACCGTCCTTTGCATGCTCAAGCTCCTCGGTAAGGCGCTTCTCCTCGTCACGCTTTTCGGCTGCGCGTTCAAAGTTCTGGCTCGAAACCGCAGCTTCCTTTTCGGCAGCGGCAGCTCTGAGCTTTTCCTCAAGCTCCTTGATGGGGGCGGGCGCTGACAGAGCGCCGATACGTACCTTGGATGCAGCCTCGTCGATAAGGTCTATCGCCTTATCGGGAAGATATCTGTCTGCAATATAACGGACGGAGTATTTTACTGCGGCATCTATTGCCTCGTCGGTGATCTTTACCTTGTGGTGTGCCTCGTATTTGTCGCGAAGTCCGCGTAGGATGAGCACTGCCTCCTCGGGGGTAGGCTCACCGACAGATACGGACTGGAAACGACGCTCAAGCGCAGCATCCTTTTCGATGTGCGCGCGGTACTCGGAGATGGTCGTTGCACCGATCACCTGCATATCTCCTCTTGCAAGAGCGGGCTTGATGATATTTGCGGCATCTACCGCGCCCTCCGCAGCGCCTGCGCCTATGATGGTATGGATCTCGTCGATGAACAGAATGATGCTCTTGTCCTCCGAGACCTCCTTCATAACGCCCTTCATACGGTCCTCAAATTCGCCGCGGTACTTCGCTCCCGCGATCATTCCGGGAATATCAAGAGTGATTATACGCTTGCCCTCGAGCGTTTCGGGCACAACGCCCTCGGCTATCCTGCGGGCAAGGCCCTCTACAACTGCGGTCTTACCGACACCGGGCTCACCGATAAGACAGGGGTTATTTTTAGTCCTGCGCGAGAGTATCTGAATAACTCGCTCGGTCTCCTTTTCACGACCGATAACAGGGTCTATCTTGCCTTCGCGTGCAAGCGCGGTGAGGTCGCGTCCGAATTTCTTCAGAGCGCTCTCGTTACCGTCCTTGCCGGACATACCCTCGCTCTCCTCTTCGTCGGTGCCCTGACCGCCTCCGCGACGGAAGAAATCACCGAGATCGCTCGAGAGCTCCCCGATACCTACTCCCTGAGCGGAGAGCAGGCGCAGCGCTACGCAGTCCGGCTCGCCGAGCATGGCAAGCAGCAGATGCTCTGTGCCGATATAGCTGTGCCCGAGTCTTGCGGACTCACGTGCAGCGGATTCTATCAGTCGCTTAGTCCTCGGAGTCATATCCCCGGGACCGACATTCGTGGGCGAGCCGCTGCCCGCCATCTCAATTATCATTGCGCGGGTCTGTTCCTCACTTGCGCCTCTTGCGGTGAGTATCTGCTTTGCAGCACCCTCTACCGAGAGCAGACCGAGCAGCAGATGCTCTGTACCTATATATGTGTGCCCGAGGCTGCGCGCAGCTGCCATAGCGGAGCCGAGCGCATCACTCGCAGCGGAAGTAAATCTGTTTGCCATATTGAAATCATCCCTTTCCCGATTTAATTATTTGTATATTATCTGTTGGAATCTGTTTCGCCTTTCGTGTGGGTCTTATCAGTGTCCGCCGAGGTGTGTGCGCAGATACTTTGCACGTGCCTTATCACGCTCAAGCTCGCCGAGGTGCTTGCCCTCGTCGACCGAAAGACTTGCGGGCATGACATGCACCATTGTCTCGGTCAGCTTCTCATAGCTGAGCTCCTTTTCATTGAGATAGCCGAGTGCAAGTCCGAGACGGACATAAGCACAGAGGCTCAGAAATTCCTTGGAGCTCATCAGATAAGAGGAGCGCAGGGTACCGAGCGAACGGTACGCAAGGTCGGTGAGTCGGTCGGGGCTGTCGGACTTCATGGTGGCTCTTGCATTACGCTCAAGCTCCATTATCTGTGCCGTGACCTCCTCGAGCTTCTTTATCGTATCGAGCTCGCTTATACCGAGCGTTGTCTGATTGGATATCTGATACATGTAGCCGTCGGCATCCGAGCCCTCGCCCCATGTGCCGCGGATAGTGAGTCCGAGCTTTCCGAGAGAGGAGGCAAGTGCGCCTATCTTGCGGTTCATAGCAAGTGCGGGGAGAAATACCATTATAGAGGCTCTCATGCCGGTACCGAGATTGGTGGGACAATGCGTCAGGAATCCGAGCTTGTCGTCAAACGCAACATCGAGACGGTCGATCAGCTTATCATCGACCTCGTTTGCGCGGTTGAATGCCTCCTCGAGTGCAAGACCCGAGCGTATACACTGCAGACGGATGTGATCCTCCTCGCATATCATAATACCGACGCCGCTGTCCTTCTGATACATATATGCATGGGGCAGGGCGGAGGCGGCAAATTCGGGGCTGACATCGTATCTCTCGACATAAGCCTGTGCCTGCTCTCCGCTGAGCGAGGAGAAGTCGGTGAATTCCCATCCGCTCTCGTCGTCGAGCGCGCCTCTGACCTTTTCTATGACCGCCTCGGCTCCCGCCTTGTCAAGCCTTGATACAAAGGGTACGTCGCGTAGGTTTCTTGCGTACCTTACTCTTGAGCTGATCACAACGTCGCTGTCTTTACCTTTTTCGGTGTACCAATACATATCCGTATCCCCCTTTACGCATCCTTTTCTTTTTCTTCTTTTTCGAGGCTTTGAATCTCATCGCGGAGCTTAGCTGCCTCCTCAAATTCCTGCTTACCTACCGCAATGCTGAGCTTTTCCTTCAGCTTTTCTATCTTTTTTTCGCGGCTGATTCTGCTGCCGAGGTGCTTCGGTATCTTGCCGATGTGCTCGCGCTTTCCGTGGATACCCTCGATGGTATCGCCGAGCTCATCGCTGAATACTTCATAGCACTTAGAGCAGCCCGCCTTGCCGGATTCGGCAAAGTCTCTGTACGTCGCGCCGCATACCGGGCAGGTTCTGCCGCTGCCGAGACGCGAGGACGGACGAAGTCCGAAGAACGGAGCGAGAAGATTCATCTCGCCGAAGCCCTTCCAGAACGAGCCGAACTCGGCATCCGTTTTCTTTCTCAGCTCCGCTGCGCAATCCTCGCAGAGGTTCATTTCGGTGACCTTACCGTTTATATTTTGTTTATAGTATACGCTGGCTTCCTTCTTACCGCATTTTGTGCACATCATAATAGCATACCTAACCTTTCTTTATATTCTGTGGTATCCGTGACTATTTTAATCCATCACGGCAAGTATAATCTGACGAAGCATGTCGGCTCTGTCCGAGTTTTTTTCGATAAAGCCCGATGCTATGTGTATCAGATTTGCTTCTCTCGGCGTTATATCGCCCCGCTCGCGGAGGTTTACCGCGAACGCATCGCATGATGCCCGGTCGATCTCATTACCGACCGCATGGAATACATGCATCAGATAACCGTTTCGGCTCATTTGCTTTCGAGTTATCCGAATGTATCCGCCGCCGCCGCGTCTGCTCTCGATGACATAACCCTTATCCGGCGAGAAGCGCGAGGTGATAACATAGTTAATCTGAGAGGGAACACACCCTACACGTGTTGCAAGGTCGTTTCGCTTCAGCTCTGCCGTTCCTCCGCCTCCGTCGAGCATCTCCTCAATTATCGCGGCGATTGTGTCCGATATCGGCATATTTACGCTTCCTTTCTTTCGCATCATTTCTTTGTACATCCTCATCGGCTCTCCGATTTCCTTTGTACGGCTATATTATAACCGATAGGTCAAAGAAAGTCAAAGTCAAAATAGGTCAAATAATTCTGCTGAAATCCGATCTCGGGCGATTTTGAGGGCAAAACGCATGTTTTTCAAGCAAAATCTAATTATTTTGACCTTTCCTGACCTTTGTTCGGCCTTTCTTTAGCTTTTGTAAAAATAATATCTGTTGCAAAATAGGGTAAAATGAGTTAGAATATATAAAATCAAATGTCTTTCGCGGAGGGCATAATGCAATATATTATTAATTTTGAATATTCGGGCATGCTTCTCCGCGAATATCTGCGCGGCGTACTCGGGTTGTCCCACGGCACGCTCACCGCGCTGAAGAAGGATCCTCTCGGAATACTCCTGAACGGGGAACATGCGACCGTCCGCGCCGTGCTGCACGCCGGAGACCGCCTCACGCTCGCGCTCGAAGACGAGGAAAGTGCATCTCTGCTGATGCCGGTCGATCTGCCGATAGAGGTGCTGTATGAGGACGGCGCGTGCGTTGTTTGCTCAAAGCCGCCTTTTATGCCGACCCATCCGTCTCACGGTCATTATACCGATACGCTTGCAAACGCTCTTGCGTTCAGATATGCGGAGCAGGGAGTACCGTTTGTTTTTAGAGCGGCGAACAGACTTGACTCCGGAACGAGCGGAGCCGTTCTCGTCGCGCGGAGCAGAGCGGCGGCAGCGGCATTCGGACATGCAATGCAGAACGGCGGAATAGGCAAGGTCTATCTTGCTCTTCTGCGCGGGGACGGTCTGTCGGAGCAAGGCGAGATAGACGCGCCGATAGCAAGGCTGCGCGAGAGTATAATCCTGCGCGGTGTTTCTCCGGACGGCGATCGTGCGCTGACGCGCTATCGGCGAATATGCAGCTGCGATATCGGAGGGGAGCGCTGCACGGCGGTGCTTGCCGAGCCGGTGACGGGCAGGACACATCAGCTGCGTGTACATTTTTCTCATATAGGGCATCCTATATACGGGGATACGCTGTATCCGGTAAAGGATGAGCTGCTTGAAGCGCTTGTACGCCGCCGCATGACCGGAGAGGCGCTGCCTTTGACCGCAGAGCAGGGAGGTGCGCCGATCAACCGTCAGGCACTGCACGCTGCACTGCTCAGCTTTGATATGCCGCAGTGCTTGCTCGGTGAGGATCACGAGGCAGCAGATGCTTGGAGCAATGCTTCAAGAATCGGCTCGAGGCTTTGTGTGTCCTCGCCGATGCCCGAGGATATACGTGCGCTGCTCGACCGCGAAACCGAGAGGCGGATAAACAACGCCGTTGCCCGATGCCGTATGATAGGCGGGCTGGACAGCGATAATTATGAGGTATAATAAAATGGATGAGAAAAGAAATGAATTCGGTGATGCGGTCGGCGGCAATATACCGCCGCAGGAAGCCGTGCTGAAATCTCAGACACAGAGCGGCGCAAATGCATCTGAGTCTGTTGAAGCGGAAATTCCCGAGACAACTGTCACCTGCAATGTGTGCACCGACAATGATATAAATGATAAAGAAGATCCTACCTGCGGCGAAAGTATCGCAATGTCGGTTGCAGCTGTATCCGACGACGCAGGCGATGTCGGGAATACTGCCGATATTTCCGATAATAGTATAGATAAATATTCGGATAACGATGACGACGATGATCCTGAACTGCTTGCGCGTGAGCTTGAGGCATATCTCAGAGAGCAGGATGACCCCGACGACGGGAAGGGAATATTCGGAGGATATATTCGCCTGCCGGCATTTATTATGCTGTGTATAGGCGTTCTTGCGGGAGCAGTGCATCTCGTGCTTGCTCTTTCTACTCGTTTTTCCGATTTTATGTCCGTAACCGTAAGTGCGGCATTGCGCTTCTGCCTTGCCAAGCTAACAGGTGTTCTTCCGTTTTCTCTTGCCGAGACGCTCATATTTATGCTGCCGGCGGTGATCATTCTGCTGTTCGTCATATCAAATGCATATGCTGCTTCAAAGCGGAAGTGGTGGAGATTTTTCTTTTCGCTTCTGGCTGTTATTTCATATATGTACGGCCTTTTCGTATTCTCGTTCGTACCTTCCTATAACTGCACAAAGCTTGAGGATAGACTCGGTCTCGACCGTCACGATGTTTCCGCACAGCAGCTGTATGATACCGCGCTTGTCCTGACAGATGAGATAAATTCGCTCACCGCCGATATAACATTTCTGTACAAGGATGCGTCGATAATGCCGTATGATATCGGCGAGCTTAGCGATAGAATATGCGAGGCATACGACCGCTTCACACCGACTCATAGCTTTATTCAGAGTATGCATACACGGATAAAGCCGCTCGCTATAAGCCCGCTCATGACATATACTCATATCGCCGGAGTGTATGCTTTTTATACCGGTGAGAGTAATCTCAATACTAACTTTCCCGATTATACCATCCCGTATACGGTTGCGCACGAGCTTGCACATCAGCGCGGCATTGCGCGTGAGGACGAGGCTAATTTCATTGCATATCTTGTCTGCATGGAGAGCGACGATGTTTACATCCGTTACAGTGCGAGCATGAGCGTTCTCGAGTATGTCTATTCTGCGCTGTCTCGGGCGGATACCGATCTGTATAATCGCGCAGTCGGACAGCTCGATCTGCATGCGATATACGAGATGCAGTCATACAGCCGCTTCTTTGCAAAATACGCCAGGAATACGGCGGCGACCGTCAGCGGTGCTGTCAACGACACCTTCCTCAAGCTCTCCGGTCAGAGCGCCGGTTCAAAGAGTTACGGTCTCGTTGTCGATCTTGCAGTAGCATACATTTGTCCTGATTCTAAGTGATACAGTGGCAGTATATGTAAGACCGCATATACTGTAAGTGTGTCAGAATACGAAATAATATACAATCCACGGTGTGAGATGCACACATAAGTTATGCATATAAAACAATTTTCCCACAGCTGACGAAAAATAGGCATGCAAACCTTTTCAAAAGTTAATATTTGTGGTATAATAGCAAAAGGTGTTTATGAAACCTTGTGTTTTATGTGTGCAGTTTCCGGACAGAATTCCCGTCGGTCAGGTCGCCGCATTGTTTGCTGTGCAGACGACAGCGGAGGAGCTTGCGCCCTTTGCAGACGGTTAAAATGCTATGAAACGAGGCCATTACATAATGGATAGATATATAATTAACGGTGGGAAACCGCTTGTCGGCTCGGTCGAGATCAGCGGTATGAAGAACGCGGCGGTTGCCGTGCTTTTCGCCTGCCTCCTTGTAAATGATACTTGTACGATCGAGAATGTGCCCAATATTATTGATGTATCGGTCGCTCTTGATATTCTTGCAGGTATCGGAGTTAAGGTAAAAAAAGTTGCGAAAAATACTGTCGAGCTTGATTCGACGCATGCTGTAGGCGGTATGTCCTCCTACGAGCTTGTGCGTAAGATGCGTGCCTCCTACTATCTTATCGGCGCGGAGCTCGGAAGATTCGGAAGCGCTTATGTTGCATATCCCGGCGGATGCGATTTCGGTGTTCGTCCGATAGATCAGCATATCAAGGGCTTCGAGGCGCTCGGCGCGACTGTTGATGTAGAGGGCGGATATGTTGAGGCTAACGCGCTCGGCGGACTTCGCGGAGGCAATATCTATTTTGACGTTACCACCGTCGGCGGAACGATAAATGTGATTCTCGCCGCTGCCAGGAGCGACGGTCTTACCGTTATCGAAAACGCGGCAAGAGAGCCGCATGTCGTCGATGTTGCAAACTTCCTCAATGCCTGCGGCGCACGTATTTCCGGCGCAGGTACAGATACCATAAAGATTCGCGGTGTAAAGCAACTGCACGGATGCTGCTATACCATTATTCCGGATATGATAGAGGCTGGTACATATATGCTCGCTGCTGCTGCTACCTGCGGAAATCTTCGTATCGGCGGTGTTATTCCGAAGCATCTTGAGTCCGTGACCGCCAAGCTCATCGAGATGGGTGTAGATGTTGTAGAGGAGGACGATTCGGTGACCGTTTCACGCCGCGGTCCTCTTGAGAGAGTCAATATCAAGACTCAGCCTTATCCCGGCTTCCCGACTGATATGCAGCCGCAGATATGTGTGCTTATGTGCCTCGCGAGCGGTGTAAGCTATCTGAATGAGAGCGTGTGGGATAACCGCTTCCGATATGTATCGGAGCTCAAACGCATGGGTGCGCGCATCAAGGTCAACGGTAAGACTGCGATCATCGAGGGCGGAAAGCCTCTCAGTGCCGCTGCGCTCAAGGCATGCGATCTCAGAGCGGGTGCCGCAATGATCATTGCCGGTCTCGCAGCTCCGGGAACGACAAGCATTGACGATGTATATTACATCGAGCGCGGATATGACGATGTTGTCGGCAAGCTCCGCTCGGTCGGCGCGGATATCACACTTCAGCATGTGCCGGACGAGAGCGTGTTCAATAAGGCAAATTGAGATCGGCTCGGCTGACTTCTATCAATCAAGCCTCATTATCAGCGGTTACGATACGAAAACTTCCGTTATTGCGTAAGCTACGCATGAATTTCTTGTTTGTCACCGTTACACATCGCATATGCGGTGTATAACGCTTTGGTTTTGACACATAACGTCGGCACTGTTCTCTGCATCGCTGTAACATGTACCGATCGTGTGATGCAGCGTAGATATCAGCCTGTCGCTTGTCGATTTGTTTTTTCCTTTCTTTAGAGTATGAGACGATAGGAAACAATTACAATATTTTTTCGGGGTGTAGCGCAGCTGGTAGCGCGCCTGCTTTGGGAGCATAGACGGTGTTCGCACCGCACGAAAGCGAAAACCGCCGAAAGCCCTTCAACCGTGCGTATTTCGGGCGGTTCGGAAAATGAAAAAAAGCGGTCAAAAATGTGTTTGACCACATATTTGACCACTTACATGACCACAATTTAATAACTATCGGGGTGTAGCGCAGTTGATAGCGCGCCGCATTTGGGATGCGGAGGCCGCGAGTTTGAGCCTCGCCACTCCGACCAATATAGAAACCTGTTGAAAAAGTTAAAGTTGCTTTAACGGCAGGTTTTTGATATAGTAATAAAGAAGCTGAAGATAAAAAACGTATAAGGAGGTAATAAAAATGCAAAAATTGAACCATCCGGTTGAGAAGCTAGTTGAGACGTTCCTTTATAAGGGTGTGGAATTTGAAGTGGTTGAACGCCCCGAGGTTTTATGGGTCGGTTGCGTTGATTACGCAAGCAATAACGCGGATGAATCCGATATCGGAGCAACGCTGGAGCGCTATCAAAAGTTAATCGAAATTCCAAAGAATGAACTTATGAATCCGGATTGGAGTGCCGCACTTTCAATTAATTATTGCGTCGACAAGCCGTGCGGCATTATGTTCGCGCAAGAAACATATTCAGATAAACAAGACGAACGATATGACTTGTTTACACAACCAGGCGGTTTATGGTTGCGTATACGCAATGATAGAAACGCAGCTGCACTGCTTGGCAAGGAAAGCGCAGAGGTTCATGAATATTTTTCAGATGAACGGAAAATATTGCGCACTGCCGCCGAAGCAAACCACTATCAGCAGAATTTCGAAGTTTGCGTTGAGGTGGAATATAATTGTCACGCTGAATACAGCACCCCGCCCCACACGGCTTACGCCTATATTCCAATTATAAAAGAGTAAAGGGATACGCCTGTTTGCGAGAGTTCAAGTCTCCCCAGAAAAATGTCAAGAGATTCTTTTTGTCTCACCCTTACAAAAAGGCTCTGGAATTGCTTGATTCCAGAGCCTTTTTCTTTGTTCTAAATTGCAATATCAAATAGGACATTTTTGAAAATAAAATCAGAGCAGTGGTAATTGAAGATTTTACGAGGTAAATTATTGATCCAGTTTTCAACAAACGCTACTTGTTCATCGGTAATATTAACAAAGGATTTTCCCTTTGGGAAAAAGCGGCGTACAAGGGAATTTTGCTTTTCGTTGGTACCTCTTTCATAAGATGAATACGGATGAGCATAGTACACTTTTGTTGATTTGGGCAGGTACCTGCCCAAATCAACAAATTCACTGCCGTTGTCACTTGTAACAGACTTGAAAACGTTCTCAAAGTTTTCTCCGTAAAGTTTCGCAACCTTTTCAAGCCCTAGACGAACGGCATCGCTGCTTCGGGACGGTATTTTTACAAGATGCCGCTTGCGTGTCAGTCTTTCGTCAAGTGAAAGCAGTACCGACGATGATTCCTTCTTGCCCACGACGGTATCTATCTCCCAATGTCCGAATACAGTACGGTTATTTACTTCATCGGATCTTTCTTCTATGCTCGTGCCGAAAAGCCGCTTGTTTTGCTTGCATTTCTCTGCGTGGCTCTTTCTCTTTACTTTCAATGGCAAATCAATATTTTTGACCTTCAGAATGCGTTTGTCGATGTAGTTATAGAGGGTCTTTGTGCTTACGATTTTCTGAAACCTTCCGCTCATTCTTGCCTCTCCGCAGAGTGCATCCGGCGACATCTTGTTTTCAAGAATTTGCTTCTCCGCATAGCGCACGAAGTCATATGCTTGCATGAGCTTAATCGGCGGACGGCTGTTTTTCCTGTTTTCCTCATACACTCGCTGCCCTGCGTCCCAAAAATATCGGCGGTACTTCTTCAGATTCGTATCTATTTGCTCTACGGTTCCGCGGCTCAGTTCATGGTACAGGGTTGAACGGGATATTCCGACAGCCCGCGCTATTTGCACTTTTGGTAGCCCTTGACGAAGTAATATTTCAATTTGTGCACGTTTTTCTCTCGTTAGGTGTTGGAATTTCCTTTGTTTTGTAGTATACTGTTCTCGAGTCATAGCAGGCCTCCGTGGATTTTGTCGTGTGGTTACTTCAATTATACCACGTCTGCTATGGCTCTTTCTATATGTCCTATTTCATTTTACAATGAACCACCAGCGAATTCAGCAATTACTTTTACGATGTTATTAAGCATCGGTCTAAAGTTATCAAAATTAATACTTTTGTAATTTGACTGAATGAAATTGGCGAATATTTCTTTCCCATAGTGCTTTTCCTTATCCGCTTTGTCATTCGATGAAAATGTCTTTCCAGCAATAACATGGTTTCTTGTAGTTTCATCGAATAAATCCTCTATTTCGCATTCTGCTTTTCCGTCTACTAATTGATTTGTCACTAAGAACAAATTGCCCTCATCAATTATTTTTATGCAAAGATCTTCTTTGAGTTTATCTTTATCAGAAGATGATAATTCAATGTGAGAAACAAACGAGTGTAATGGTTTGCACTTATTAGACAACTCATTGTCAAAAATCAAAATTACAGGATTACACAAGTTCTTATCAGAGCATCCGCTAAAAACTTTGAAATAATTTGTATACTTTGGATTCTTGTCCGAAAAAAAGTTGTACAAATTTTTCATGGCATCAGCACCATCTTGGCTCATATGGAAAAAGTATTTGAACCTCTTTGACCTCTTTAAAAAGGACACTTTGAACTCAAAGTGTCCCTCTGGTGTTTTTTCGATGAGTTCAGGATATTCTGTATAAAGGTTCTTTAAAGCTGCCTTTATATATTTAATATCGGTCTTTCCCTCAGTAACAATTACTGGTTTTTCATGTGCAAAAAAATACCTATAAAACAAAAATTTTTGATACTGTTTTTCTCGTCCGTTAAGACAAAACACAGAATGCTGTTGACTAACATCTTTAATGTTATTGTATTTGTCCAATTGATCGATAAAAGCAAATTTTCCTTCCAACTGACTAACTGTTCCTTCAACGCCATTATTGTCAAAACATCCGGTTTTATAGAGTGAATCAGCCATTGCTCTCACTTGTTTGTAATACCTATGATCAACACTAAGTTTTTTGTTTATTACTAGCCCCGTTACCGTTTGGCGTGAATCCCTATATTGAACGCTTGTTTTCTTGGTATTGACTTTAAATCCAGCCCGCTCAACTTCATGAGTTAATTCGTTATAGAAAGGTTCCCATTGTTCAATGAATTTCTTATCATTAGTAGAAAAACTCAAATCATCAGCATATCGGGTATAATCCAAATGATATTTTTTTGCAATTCTTATAATCCTCATATCGAAGGTTTGACAGATATAGTTTGTAATAATAGGCGAAGTTGGCGCACCTTGTGGAAGTTTACCTTGATAGCATGTTAGCTGCGCCATAACAATAGCCAACTCGTGTGGAAGGGCAAAATCGCGGTTTTTCTCAAAGAAACCACAAACCCTACCGAAATGAAAACTATCAAAAAAATCTTGCAGGTCAATATTTACCACTATGCGCTTATTTCTATGCACCTCGCCGTTCGTAATGATACTTTTCCCTTTTTCGAAAGCGTGTGAAATATTAGTGCGTATATTGTTTTGCTTGCGCAAGAATTGTTGATGGTGTAAAAGAATGCTATAAAGTTTTTCCTGGATTTGCTTAAGATCTCCAGTCGGGGCACAGATTTTTCTTGTTCCCCCAGATTTTTTAGGGATCTCAAATATTTTATAAAAACTATCGACTTTGGCAACATATAAAACGTGAGTCAGCTTGCCATGAGGAATTTCCAATAAATCCGCCAGATCGTTTCTGGTACATACATATTCAAAAGTCATACATGACATCTCCTAAAAAAAGCAGCGTATGGCAACTCATTATGCGAAATTTACAGAGATTAAAGAGGCGACGAAGCATGGAAAGACGCAAATGCTCCCACCATTTTAGTCAACGCTTGCGAAACACAAGCCAAAAATCTTGCCATACGCTTGTTGACATTATAACACACATCTCTCCATTATTCAATCATTTATACAAATTATTGCATACATTTGAAATCACATAGCAAGTACAAACGGCACAGAAAAATCCGTGCCGTTTGGTCAGGCCTCTTGCTCTGCCTTGAGCCGTTCTTTTTCCGCCTTGATTTGCGCCTTGACCTGCACAATCATTTCCGCCAGCTTTTCTTCACATTCTTCTCTTGTTTTTGCGTAGATATTATGACTTTCCCGCTTGCCGTAGGCATTGGTTGGTGTGTACCGTCCCTCGTAGAGGTGGTCGTTTATCATCGTGACACAGCCCGTCCCGGGTTTGCGTATTTTCGGCTTGTACGGCATGAATTCGATTGGGGCGGTATCTTTCCTTGCCGACGGCTCAGCCGTCGGCATTTGGGCGTCTGTGCCGCCGATTTTGCGGTCTATATGCACCGCCGCCTGCCTTTGCATAGTATCGGTGATGTGGCTGTAGATATCCAGCGTGGTTGCAGATGACACATGGCCTATGGTTGCCGAGAGCGTTTTCACATCCATACCGTGCTCCAGCGCCATGGTCGCAAAGGTGTGCCGCAGATCGTGAAAGCGCACATTTTTACAGCCCGCCCGTTCCAATATCAGTTGTAACCGTTTTCTAACCGATGACGGATTTCTCGGTCTGCCGTTATCCGTCGGTGACGGAAACATCCACTCCGAATCCACCGTTTCCTTATACGCCCCGAGAGCTTTCAGGAGCGACGGCGGCAGAATCACCGTGCGTATGGACGCTTTTGTTTTCGGTGCCGATATGATCACTTCCGCCCTGATGATATACACCTGCCGCTCGATATGCAGTTCGCCTGTTGCGAAGTTCAGGTCGCTCCATTTAAGCGCTAATATTTCACCGCGCCGCATTCCCGTACCGAGCTCCAGCAGAAAGAGTTCATAATAGCCTTCTTCCTTTGCCTGATGCAGAAATCGGATAATTTCATTTTGCGTGAGCACCTGCATCTCCCGTGCTTTCTTCGGTGGCAGTTTACAGCCGACAGCGGGATTGGTTCGTATCAAACCGTCCTGTACCGCCCGCTGTAAAGCTGTGCGGCAGTTGGCATGTATCCCCCTTATCGTTCTGTCCGAAAGTCCCTTTCCGTAGGTTTTTGCGTGCAGTTTTCTTCCGTCTGTCTTTTCCTTTGCGTAGAATTGCTGCAGATCGGATTGCGACAGCTTGTTCAGCGGAATTTTTCCGATTTCGGGAATGATATGATTGTAAATACGATTTTCATAGTCGGTTCTTGTGGTAAAGCGGAGTGTGTGTCGGCAGTAGGTCTGATACCAGAAGTCGATCCAATTCCCGAACGGCATATCCGGCTTGATTTTATCGGAAGAGCGTCTGCAATGATCTTTCAGCTTTTCCAGCTTTGCACTGCATTCCGTTTTCGTCTTGGCGGTTACGCATTTTGTAATAGGCAGGCTTTTCTCATTGTACCCGACAACAATTCTTCCTTCCCGCCGACCGTCTTTACGCAGGCGTAATGTGCCCTCACCATTTTTTCTTTTTTTAGCGATTGGTATCATCTCGTATAATATGAGAGTAGTAGTTTTTAAAGTTCCTCTCCAAGAACTTGAAGAAAAATGCTATACTGTAACGGATGCTGTGGAATGGTGTGTTCACCTACCGCAAGACGGTTTCAAGGAGGCTCCAACCACAGCCCTTTACGAGTTTGTTAATTAGTTAGATACCGCAGGCAAGTGGAGATGCAAGACGGTTAATTTAGAACGAGGTTACAAGACGTAAAGTGCCATGTGGATTCGTACAGCATCAAATAAACACACTGCGAGGTATCTATTATGGTTTATGTCGGAATCGATGTTGCAAAGGACAAGCATGACTGCTTTATCGCAAACTCCGACGGTGAGGTTCTGTACGATGTATTTACCATACAGAACGACATGGATGGCTTTGAAGATTTGCTGTTCAAAATCAAGACCGCGTCAAGGGATCTGAACAAAGTAAAAGTAGGACTTGAAGCCACGGGACACTACAACTGCAATCTTCTCGGATTTTTGAAAAGCAAGGGTCTGCCAACCATTGTTATCAATCCATTACACACAAACGCTTACCGAAAAAGTCTCAGCCTTCGTAAAACAAAGACAGACAAGGCAGACGCACGTGCCATTGCAAGTATGATCATGTCTGACGTGAGCTTAAAGCCCTACTCGGACACATTATACCACAATGAAGATCTAAAGTCATTATCCCGATATAGATTTGATAAGGTTTCCGAGCGTGCAAAGTTGAAGCAATCTGTGTCACGTCTTGTCAATATTCTGTTTCCGGAGCTTGAAAAGCTTGTTTCTATCATTCACGCAAAAGCCGTTTATGTGCTTCTTTCAGAGTTTCCGGGGGCGCATCAGATTGCTTCTGCCAATCTGAAACACCTGACGGCTTTGCTTTCCACTGCTTCCAAAGGACATTTCGGCAGAGATAAAGCAAACGAAATCCGTGAAGCCGCAAGACGTTCAATCAGTACATATCTTCCGGCAAAGTCCTTGGAGCTTAAGCACACGATCAACTTAATTCGGGAACTCAGCAGTGAAATTGATGAAATTGAAACAGAAATCAAAAAAATCATGGATTCTATTGATTCTCCGATTCTTTCAATTCCGGGTATCAGTTACGGCATTGGTGCAATGATTGTATCGGAAATCGGGGATTTTTCCCGATTTGACAGTCCGGACAAAATACTTGCTTATGCCGGGTGCTCTCCTACAACATATCAATCCGGTCAGCTTTATTCATCTCATGCAGTGATGGAAAAACGAGGTTCAAGGTATTTACGTTGGGCACTCATCAATGCTGCCAGATACGTTTGCAACTGGGAGCCTACTTTTACTGCCTACCTTGAAAAAAAGCGTTCCGAAGGCAAGCACTATTATGTTGCATTATCCCATGCTGCCAAGAAGCTTGTTCGCTTGCTTTATCACCTTGAAACTACGGGCGAAAAGTATATTCCACAAACTCTCTCTTGAGCCCGAGCTAACAAATACATACTGTATCAGCCGGCGCAGCGTACCCTTGACAAACCGAAGCATTCAGATGCTACAATTTTTCAAAACGTGGGCGCATTCCGGCTTTGTTGTCTTGCTCTCTCCGTCGCCCTCGCTGTCTTTTCTCAGCATCTGTATGCTGTTTGTCAAGGGCGGCGCATTTTTTACACAATCTTCTTTCGGGGGCTTGACATTTAATAGTTAGTCTCGGATAAATACAAGGCGGTTTCGGGCTCTACGGTCGTAATCTTGAATACCGATTACCTCGATTCGCTTTCTGTCGGCAAGCATATGCTGACCGTGGTTTACAGCGACGGCGAATGCAGTACGGAATTTGAAATTAAATCTGCGGCAAATTCTAATGCAGAAGCTCCTGCAAGTCCCCAAATCGGCGATAACAGCAATCTTATGCTGTGGTTCGTTTTCTTGCCGGGCGCTCTTACTTTATGCCTTCGACAAAAATCAGCCCTTTCCAACAGCATAACAAACGGTTCGGGATAATTTTGCGGCAAGCGCATCAGACACCGGCAGATGTATAGCTATTCAAATCTGAATATGATCTCACTGTTTACAATTTCGGCAGCCCGATTTCGTATACTGTTCATTTTGCCCGTCCAAGCCGTTTGGTCGGCGGCTTTCAGCTGCTCTGTTATGCCTTCCGACGCAGCCATCTGCTTTACTAATTGTTCAAACTCTTCCTCAGCCTGTCGATCAATATCGGTGAAATAATCATTCCTCACTTTCTTATGTTTCATTTTAAATGCTTTTATCAAAAGTTCGTCTATATCCTCAACGGATTTGCCGTTGTCGAGAAATAATGATCTTGCTTCATTTAAGCACTTGATAAGCAACCGCCACTCAAATTCCGATAATTCCAAAAATCGTTTTTGCTCTTTCATAGTAAAATCCTCCTTTGCAAGTACATTGTACCGCAAAAGAGGATTTTTTGAAAATGTGCGTTTGGAACTGAATATGATTATACGCTTCCGGTATGTTAATTAAATCCCTTATGAACATCCGTACCAAAAAAACCTCTTTTGTCTACCAAGACAAGAGAGGTCAGCCTGTCGAAAAACGCCGGTCAGGTAAGATCGCGGACCGGCGTTTTCCGACAGACTGCGACGGCAGAGATGATTCTCTGCCGCCGTTTTACCAAAGTTTGTTTCCGAATAAACGGTTTGTTTTTCGTCAATTCATTTTATTCGTGTGCGGTCAAATGCGGGATTGTATGCATAGAAATTGCACTTGTCCTCGCAGGTCTGCTGCGTTATGGCGATAGCCTCGCAGAAGCGCTGATAGTGGACTATCTCCCTCTCGCGCAGGAAACGTATCGGGTCGATGACATCCGGATCATCCACAAGGCGGAGGATATTGTCATAGGTCAGCCTCGCCTTTTGCTCTGCTGCGATATCCTCATGCAGATCTGTAAAAACATCGCCGGTAACCTGAAGCGAGGCGACGGAGAACGGAGTCCCTGATGCCGCCTGCGGGTAAACGCCGGTGGTGTGATCGACAAAGTAGGTGTCAAAACCGCTGCGCTTGATCTCGTCGTAGGAGAGATTTTTTGTCAGCTGTGTGACGATTGTCGCAACAATTTCTTGATGTGCGAGCTCCTCGGTGCCTATATCGGTCAAAATACCGATAACCTTTCGGTCGGGCATCGAATAGCGCTGATTGAGATAACGCTCCGCCGCACCTGTCTCTCCGTCCGGACCTCCGAGCTGGCTGATGATTATCTTTGCGGCAGCGGGATTCGGGTGCTTTATGTGGACGGGATATTCGAGTCTTTTTTCATATTTCCACATAGCTTATTCCTCCCACGGCCACGGTGTGGCGTCCCAGTTCCAGCCGCAATCGGCGGTAATGATATTTCCGGAGTAGCTCAGTGCTCCGTAGCATTTTTCATAGTTTTCAACGGCACCGGCGAGTGCCTCGCGGGAGGCGTTGAAATAGTTCATTGCGTCCTTATCGGATGGGTGTGAATCGAGGTACAGTCCCGCCTCGATACACTGAAAATCATATTCCTGAACGGCGCGCAGTGCTTTTTCTTTTTCATTCATGCCGTTACCTCACAATTCCGTTTCGCATAGGCATGCCCGAGCGCTGGACCGCACGTGCCGTAAAGGGCTTATCGAGTTCGCGGAATATCGTACCGCGCGAGAGTGCGGTAGGGGAATCATACAGCAATCTGAATTGCTGAATAGGCGGATATATCATTGCGAGCGACGGATAGACGTTAACCTCTGCGTCCTGCGTGCAAATGGCGCCGCAGCCGCAGCCCGGTCTGTTTACTTCCATACTTATGACCGTAGCTTTCGTCGAGCGAAAGCTCCCTTTCGTGATGTGTGAGATTGCCGCCTTTTTTTCATGGCGGTGATATGATATATGAAGTCTGCGGGCGGGTTCTGTACAGAGTCTCCGCCCGTTTGCTTCATAAGGGGACTTTTTATTGTAATAATGGCTATTACAATTTCAGTTTATGCCGGTAATGCCGTCTTGACACAGCATTGCGACATGATGTCGAGCGGGTATGCGACTTATCCGAGCAGCTCCTCGGCATATACAAATTCATATCCCGCCTCGCGCAGCTCGGGCAGCAGCACTCGCAGTGCCTGAGCGGTTATCGGCTTCTTCCTTCCAACGTAATCGTGAAATAGGATTATAGAGCCGTCCTTGACATTGGTCCTTACCGTGCGTAGTGCGCTGTCAAGCGAGGTCTTAGCGCTCCAATCCATTGTATCGACATTCCACAGCACCTCGATGTAGTCAAGCTCGGAGCAGGCGCGTTTGACAGCGCAGGTGTTTGCTCCTCCGGGTGGTCGAAAGAGATGAGGGCGAAAATCGACGGTCTCGAATATGGCATCCTCGCATTCGCTTATCTCATCCATGAGCTTTGCACAGCTCAGCTTTGCGAGTGCACAGGGATGAGTGTAGGTATGATTTCCTACCTCGTGTCCCTCCTCGAGCTCGCGCTCTATAAGCTTCGGATTTTTGCGTACATTTTCACCAACCACGAAGAAGGTAGCCTTGACGTCGTATTCGGCGAGAATGTCGAGGATCTCGGGTGTATAGATCGGATGCGGTCCGTCGTCAAAGGTAAGCGCTATACGCTTATTTGCATCGCCTACAACACCCATTGCCTCATCCCTTTCGGTATAGCCCGAGCCGTGAAGTGCCGAGGTCAGAGACAATGCGGCGGTTATTACAGCCGCACCGAGCAAAAGTCGCGTGTGCCTTAGTGTCATTCAAGCTCACCCACCGAGCGAAAGCTGTATCCCATCTCCTCCCAACGGTTGAGCAGAGTATCCATTATCGTCGCATTGGTCGCCGAGGTGGGATGGAGCAGAATTATCATACCTGGATGCGTGTGCGCGAGGATCTTTTCTATCGACTTTTCCGGATCAGGCTGCTTGTCATTGTCCCAGTCCGCATAGGCGTAGCTCCAGAATATTGTTTTATAGCCGAGCTCGGTAGCCCAGTCGAGATTTTGCTCGGTAAAGCGTCCCTCGGGCGGACGGTAGCAGCGTGTAAGCTCGTCTCCGGTAAGGGCGGTATACTGCTCCTCAAGTCCGCGAAGCTCCCGCTCGAACTCCTCTCGGCTTACCTTTGTCATATCGTGATGGCGGCAGGTATGATTGCATACAGCATGACCGCCGTCGTGCAGACGCTGTACAAGCTCGGGATTTCGGCGTATGAGATTCTCGAGAATAAAGAAGCTGCCGTGCGCGCCGTGAGCATCAAGAGCATCAACTATTTTTTCGACGTTGCCGTTTTCGTATCCGGCGTCGAAGGTCAGATATATTACCTTTTCGCCGTCCTCACAGCGACGGTCGCAGTAGTAGCCGCCGTGCTCCTCGGCAAACTTCATGCCCGGATCGAGCAGTGGTGTTGTTCCGGTATTGTTTGGGACAAAATACCATCCATAGGGCGTTGTCGGTGTATGCGTGACCGCTGTTATCGCGTTTGTTGCGATACCGAGCACGGTGAGCAGCGCAGTGCCGAACATTATCAGAGTTTTTTTCATTTATTTTTCCGTGCATTGCAAAAATCGGTTCCGAAATTTTCGCTCTGTACGTTTTCCTTTGCAAAGAATTTTTGCGGTAATTATGCCGCAGAAATATTCTTTTCGTTTTTACGATAAAATTGCATAGTATATAATGAATGAAGCGGTATAAAATAAGTATGAAAAATTATTTTGGAAAGGCGGCAAATTAATGAAAAAAAGCGGCTCGCGCCTTATCTATGCCGTTTTTGCCGCGCTCGTCTACGGGCTCGGATCGGCAATATCCGTCGGCAGTCTGCTCTCGCCTGCCGGACTGTATACCGGAGGTGTGACCGGACTTGCACAGCTTCTGTCGGCGCTTTCCGGTCGATTGCTGCCGCATGGAATTCCGATATATTTCCTAATCATTGCGATAAATATACCGCTTGCCGTTTTTGCCTATTTTTCTCTCGGTAAACGCTTCACTCTGCTGTCGTTCCTTGCGCTTGGCACGTCTGCGATGTTTCTGCGACTGCTTCCGCCGTTGAATATAACGTCAGATCCGCTGCTCTGCGCCGTGTTCGGCGGGGTTATCGGCGGCTGCGGAATGGGACTGTGCTTTCGTGCGGGGTTTTCCACCGGAGGAACGGACTTTATTATTTTTTATATCAGAAAGAGGACCGGCAAAACGGTCGGCGGAATAGGACTCGTTCTGAACGGAATAATAATTGCGGCAGCCGGGCTGTGCTTCGGAATAGAGCTTGCGCTGTACAGCCTGGTCGCTATTTACGCCGAAAGCAAAACTATGAATAGCTTTTATGCGCAGCAGCACCGTATCACCGTAACTGTCATCACCTCCGAGGGTGAGAGGGTGACGGCTGCTCTGCGCGAGCGCGGCATTCACAGCTTTTATTATCTCGGCTGCGCCCGCGGCGGCTATACCGGTACGCCGCAGACTATTGCGGTCAGTGTTGTAACACGGTACGATCTGCTTATACTGCGCAGCGTGATACGCGAGGCGGACGAGAGCGCTTTTGTCTATGTCGTGCCGACGAGCGAGGTATACGGGCGCTTCGCATCCGAGGATAAAGAGGCATGACCGTTTTCGAACGCTATTCCGGCTTGCGAGGTACGCAGAGTGAACAGCGTAATGTCTTAATCTGCGAAAAAACGGAGCGAAAACCGATGTGCCGTGCCGCATATTCGGCTGAGATAAAATAAAACGGTATTCCCGAGCTGCGCGTTATCCGCGTGTCGGGAATACCGTAATAGCTATTATTTTTTTGCAAACAGATGAGAGCTCAGCTCTCCGATATCATTTTCATCAGCCGTATGATATCCCGCACATCGGTCACTCCGTCTCCGTTTATGTCGGTATGAGTCGTTTCGACCGTACCGCCGGAGATGGATTTCATCAGGCGGACGATATCCTTAATATCCGTTGCTCCGTCGCCGTTGACATCGCCGAGAGGGATATACGGATCACCGTTTACCTCCGCCGTAAGGCGTGCCGACCCGAGAACGGCATCCGAGTGCGATTCAAACAACGCTACCGAGCCGAGCGATACCTCCGCGCCGACGCTCGATGAAAGCTCAAGCTGAAGCTCGCAAAGCTCTCCGCCGAGTCCCGGCAGCTGTGACAGATCAATCAATGCATAGCGATATTTTTTGTCCGGCAGGGAAAGGTCTATATCTTGCTCCGGCAGATATGTTCCGTCCATGAGCATGAGCCGCACCGTCATAGACTGCGCGGTAGCTGTGCCGCCTTCATCGGGATTGCCGTCCGGTCTGTCCGGCAGATTATCCGTGCGATAGATAACGGAAATATATCGGTATTCCGATAGATTCAGACATTGCTCTGCGTATATATAGCGGAGTGAGAGTGCGGCATCGGTCTCCGCCGCGCTCATATGCAGTGCTTTGTCGATGCTGTCATAGCAAACATTGCCGTCGATGCCGATGTGTCCTCCGCTGCCTGTACGCAGATATTTGTGCATTGAGCTGTCTGAAAAGCGCAGCGCCGATATGTCCTCATCGAACCGAACGAGCTTAGGAATATCAAAATCTCCTTGCGCGTTGCCTGCCGCTCCGTGCGAGAGTATCAGCGTGCCGGTCACGGGGCGTTCGTCTCCGCCGTTCGGAATATTTACAAGGTCATAGCCGTCACCGTCGGCTGCCGTCATGGTTACCGAGTTGCTGATGTCGAGCAGCAGAGCATTGACGAGACCGAGCTCGCGGGCAAGATATGACATTTGAGATATCGAGAAAAGTCGCTCGGGATCGTTATCCTTACTGCTGTCGAGAGATATGAGCATAATACTGCCGCTCTCGGTATAGCCTATGATCGATGCGGAGCAGCGCTCGGTCAGGTGAAGATTTTCGTATGAACACGGCTCGCCGTCTATCATGAGCGGAAGATGACCGCCGGTTGCGGATTCGGCATTTATGAGCAGCTCATCGGAGCGTCCGAGCGCGTCGGACACCTCTATGTCGAGACGTACCGTATCACCGACTGAATAACCGGAGATCTTCGATACCGCGGAGTCGCCTCTTGCCGTCATAATAATACGATTTGGCTTCATCTGCGGATCGCTGCCGCCCGGCGCATGAATTTCGGTTACGGTACCGACGATCTCCGCGTCGTGCCTGACGGTATAATTGTCGGAACAGTCGACGACAACCTCATATGCATCGTCGAGCGCCTGATTATACTCCGGACCTTTGTCGGTATAGATTATGACTGCATCCTCGACCGGCAGGCGGTTGAGTGCATCGGTAACAAAGCTGTCGGCGGCACCGGAGACAGTGATTATTACCTCGGGCAGCGCAAGGAACGGGATGCGGTCGCTTGTTATACCGAAAGAATATCGAGCCGAATACGGAGTTTCCTGCTCGATCTGAGCGCCGGAAATGATCTCGCCGTTTACTACGGTAAAGCCGCAGGGAAGTACTATGCCGCTCTTTACGTTCTTAGCATAGGTCACACCGTTATATGTGATGTCGCGATCGCGGGAGAGTATGTAGCTCTCGGTTCTTATACCGGCGTTTATCGCGGCGATGGGAATCTTTCCGTCCGATGCCGATGCGGCAAAAGCATGAACTGTGTCGCTTACCGTGCTCAGCTTTCCGAGTGCCGGACCTCCGGGGACAAGGTCGAGATAAAGGTCGGTCTGCGCCGGATCAAACTCGACCGTGCTGAAATCCTGAATGCCGTAACATGACACCGTTCTGCCTGTATCGGTCGTGTCAAGAAGCCGGTCGGAAAGGTCATAGCTGCGCAGCGTAACGCCGTCATACAGCGCCCGCTCCGATGCTGGAACAAATCCGTCGACGGTTTCGGCACGTTGTTCATTTTCCGCCGCAAGAGCACCGGACGGAATGAGTATCGCGCAGAGTGCGGTACACATAAAACGCTTCGTGATACCCATTTTGATCCTGCTCCTTTCGGAAAGAATTATTCTATGGTTTTAGCTATACCTCGGTCGTTTTCTCAGGTAGTGCGGCGAACAGCGGCGAAGCTGCCGCAAAAACGCTGCGCGCCGGCGCGACTGTATATTTCGGTTATGCCATCCTATCGGCGAGCTGAGCGCCGCCGAGAACATGAAAATGAAGATGAGGCACCGACTGGCATGCATCCGGGCCGCAGTTGGTGATAACGCGGTAGCCTCCGGTCAAGCCCGCCTTCGCCGCAAGGGCGGGGATGAGTGAGAAAATGTATGCGACAGTTTCTGCGTTATCTGCGGTTATGGCATCGGCAGAGGCAATGTGTGCTTTCGGTATCACGAGAAAGTGAACGGGCGCTTGCGGGTTGATGTCGTAAAAAGCAAGCACACGGTCATCCTCATACAGCTTGTTTGACGGTATATTTCCGGCGATAATTTCACAAAAAAGACAGTCCATCTTGTTTTTCCTCACTTTTGCAGCAAAATAATCTCGGCTGCGTATATTTTTCATAGATATTATAGCATCAGATACGGGAGAATTCAAGAGAAAATTGTAATTATGGATATATATGAATATAACAGTGTCGAGACCTGCGCTGCCTCTTGACAATTTGCCGTGCGGCGGGTATAATATTTATTGTAAGTAAATATTCTCGGCGCTGCATTATTTGTGCGGTGATGCCGTAAATTCCAACTGTGTCAGGGCATTATGCCCGTGAAAGGATAGTAAAATGAAGGTTACAAAGGATTCTCTTATCGGCGACGTTCTTGATTTTGATGTAGATACCGCTCAGTTCTTCTTTGATATCGGTATGCATTGCCTCGGCTGCCCCGCTTCGAGAGGCGAGTCTATCGCGGATGCATGCGAGGTTCACGGAACCGATGCAGACGCACTTGTCGAAAAGCTCAACACCTTTCTTGAGGGAAAGGCTAACGCCTGAGTCTTGAATATCACCCTTGACAGCCGACTCGGCTGTATCGCGGAGGCGATAGGCAGTGCATGCATCGTCGCCGATATAGGAACCGACCACGGTCTGCTCCCGATAGCCTTGCTCCTGCGCGGGCAGGCGGAGCGGGCTGTGGCATGTGATATTCGGCAGGGACCGCTTGACAGCGCAAGGCGAAATGCAGAGCGCTACGGAGTGTCCGATAAGGTTGAACTCGTGCTGACCGACGGCTTTCACGGCGTTGAGGTATATTCGCCGGATGCCGTTGTAATAAGCGGGATGGGCGGCGAGCTTATCGCAAGGATAATATCCGAGGCGCCTTATCTGCGCGGAGATGTTCGACTGTTTTTACAGCCGATGACACGCGCCGAATCGCTGCGCCGTTATCTTGCTCAGAACGGCTTTTCGATCGCGGCAGAGCATCTTGCACGCGACGGCAAGCGGCTTTATTCGGTCATTGAGGCGGGATATGCCGGCAAAACTGCCGAATACACTGAGGCGCAGCTGCTCGTTGGCATGCCCGAGCATCATACCGATATGTCACTGTTTGCCGATCATGCCGCAATGGCTGCAGAGCGGCTTGAGCGCCGTAGAGACGGACTTGCTCGTTCGGTGATGCAGAGCGATGCCCCGGATGTCGATATGGATGATGCGGAGCTCTCGCACTCGGTCAGATGCCGTACCTATACGGATAAGACAGACATACTCACGCAGCTCTCGGATACGATATCCGAGCTTCGGGCGATGACTGCTGCGGCGCGTTGCGACGATCCCGCAGATACCGAACATAAGAAAGGCTGAAGGTTGCGGTTATGAATGTACGCGAGCTTTATACCGAGCTTAATAGACAGATACCTCCGTCGCTCTCCTGCGAATGGGATAACGACGGACTTATGCTGCTCCCGAACGCCGAGCGTGAGGTGCACCGCGCTTTAATAACTCTCGATGTTACCAACGCTGCCGCAAGGCGTGCCGTCGAGACCGGGTGTGAAGTAATCGTTTCGCATCATCCGCTTATATTCAAGCCCGTGCGAAACGTTATCGACCCGCTGTATATATCGCTTATAAAGGCGGATACGGCTGTAATGTCGTTTCATACCCGTCTTGATGCTGTGGATTTCGGTGTAAATGCTGCGCTTGCAGCGAGGCTCGGGCTGATCGAAACGCAGCCGCTTACCGATGAAATGGGGGCTGTCGGTACGCCGCACACCGAGCTTTCCGCGACGGATTATGCGCTTTATGTAAAGCACTCGCTCGGTGCCGATACGGTCACGCTCATACCGTCCGATCGACCGGTTCGACGTGTTGCCGTTCTCGGCGGCGCAGGCAAGGATTTTATTTCGGCGGCGCTTGCGGCGGGGGCGGATGTCCTCGTTACCGGTGAGGCCGGACATCACGCGCGGATCGATGCCGATGTGCTCGGGCTTACCGTTATTGAGGCGGGGCATTATGAGACCGAATTTCCCGTGTGTCGCGTACTTCGCGACCTTGTTGTCGGGGCGGGCGAGCGCAGCGGCGCAGATATACAGGCAGAGATATTCGATTCGCACATGGCGCGTTCATTTTAGCTGCACTGCAGTAATGTACGGCTATTGTATAAAGGACGAACCTGCGCAGATATATATAGGCGCTTTATTAATTATTTGGAGGATACCGTAAATTGAGTATAGAACTTGATGAAGCAAAGCGAACGCTTCTTGACATGAAGGAAAAAATAGTCGACCTCGGCTCGGCTCTTCAGATCGAAGAAACGAAGAAATCGGTCGAGGAGCTTGAGAGCAAGACCTCGGCAGCCGACTTTTGGAACGATGCCGCAGAATCCGGCAAGGTATTGAAGGAGCTCAAGGTCAAGAAGGACAAGGTCGAACGCTACGATAGGCTTGTCTCTCGCTATGAGGACACGCTTGTGCTTATCGAAATGGCTCTCGAGGAGGGCGATGACAGCGTTACCGAGGAGGTGCTCTCAGAGGTCAAGGCTATAACCGAGACCGAGGCTTCCGAGCGTATAGAGGCTCTGCTTTCGGGCGAGTATGACTCCAATAATGCCATTCTTTCGTTCCATCCCGGTGCCGGCGGAACCGAGGCTCAGGACTGGGCTCAGATGCTTTATCGTATGTACACACGTTGGGCTGAGCGCCACAACTTTAAGGTAAAGCTCATAGACTGGCTCGACGGCGATGAGGCGGGTATTAAGAGCGCTACCATTCTTATCGAGGGAATAAATGCATACGGCTATCTTAAGAGCGAAAAAGGTGTCCATCGGCTTGTCCGCGTTTCGCCTTTCGATGCTTCCGGCAGGCGGCAGACCTCATTCGCATCGGTCGAGGTAATGCCCGAGTTTTCGGATGACGACGGAAAGATCGAGCTGCGTGACGAGGATCTCGAGATCACCGCGCATCGCTCAAGCGGCGCAGGCGGTCAGCATATCAACAAGACCGACTCGGCTATCAGAATCGTTCACATTCCTACCGGAATCGTAGTCGGCTGTCAGACCGAGCGCAGTCAGCTCCAAAACAAGGAAACGGCGCTCAAGATGCTTAAGTCCAAGCTCATGGAGATCAAGGAGCGCGAAAAGCTCGATAAGATCGAGGATATTCAGGGCGTAAAGACCAACATCGAGTGGGGCGCACAGATACGATCATATGTATTTATGCCTTATACGCTTGCAAAGGATACCCGCACCGGCTACGAAAACGGGAATATTACCGCGGTAATGGACGGTGATATTGACGGCTTTATCAACGCTTATCTCAAGCAGAATGCTGCGAATAATAAATAATCGCGCCGTGCTGAACGGCACGTTATTAAATAATATGAAAATACTTATCAATTAACGGAGGTGCATTATGAGATCTCGCTTTTTTGACGGTAAAAACGTATCGCTTATCGCTTCGATAGCGTCCTTTGTCTGCGCAGGAGTATCGCTTATAGGCGCACTGCTGTGCCTTATCGGCAAGAAAAAGACCACAGCAACTATATTTGCGGCGCTGTCCGGCATTGCAGCCGCAGTAGGCGCGGTAACAGCATATACGCTCCGCCTTGCCGAGGAGAGCTCGGATGTATTCGACGGCTTTGATCCATATGATTACGATGAGGACGATTCGGATGACGAGGATGAGGACGATGAGCCTTACATGATCCCGATCGACGAAACGGCAAGCGAAGAAGAATTTCGTTTTTGACCCATATAGGGGGATGTCGAAGACGAGCGCACCGGACTTACGAGATATCCCCTTTATCACAAAACGGACTGTCGAAATGCGTTTTTACAGTCCGTTTTCACCTTATTATAAATATGCGGCTCAGCCCTTGCGGTGATATGACGATCCGGCGGCTTGGTTCTTCAATGCCGTTTAGGTGCGCACATATCCCTTCAATACAATAACGAATCGGTAGTGCTGCACCGCAGATGATTTAAATTTGCGCACGCTTCGAGCGGCGGCGCGGGAAAGGGATGCTTTCGCAGGCGAAAGCTGTACGGATATAATGAAAAACAGCAGAAATTCAACCGAAAAAAACAGATATTCGTCGCTGACGGCGTATATTTGCGTTATGATTGCCGTAGCCTCGCTCGGCGTTTTTGCCGTGCTCAACCTCGAAACGGTGATCGCATTTCTCTCCCGCCTTATGGGCACGCTGTCACCGCTTATTGTCGGCTTTGTCATCGCATATCTTGTCAACCCGTTTATGAAGCTGATAGAGGAAAAGCTGCTGTCCCGCATTCCTCTCCGCATTGGCGCAAAGCTGCGTCGTATACTTGCCATTATCGTTTCCTATGTATTTTATATCGGCGTTATAGTGCTGCTCATGCTTATCGTTATTCCGCAGATGATAAACAGCTACGAGGATCTGATGAGCAAAGCCGATTCGTACATTGCCTCGGTGCAGACTTTTATTGTCTCGACGCTCGGAAAGCTCAGCTTCATAGATACCGCAAAGCTGATCAAATCGGCAGGCGAGTTTATCAGCAACTCGTATGAACTCATTAACAGCATCACCCCTTATATTACATCATTTCTTACCGGACTTTTCGGAACGGTGCAGGATATCATTATCGGAACGGTCATCTCGGTATATTTTCTGTTTGCAAAGGAGCGCTTTTCCGACCGCAGCAAAAAGCTTGTGCGCGCGCTGCTGCCTGAAAGGGCTGCGGAAACCTTTATCGACTATGCCGTTTTTTCGGACAAGACCTTCGGCGGATTTATTGTCGGAAAGCTGCTCGATTCGCTTATTATAGGAATAATTACGTTCATAACGCTGATGATCGTCGGCATCCCGCATTATCAGCTTATCAGTGTTATCATCGGCGTGACGAATATAATCCCTTTCTTCGGACCGATACTCGGACTTATTCCGAGTGCGTTTTTCGTGCTTATCGCCGACCCTGCAAAGCTGATATTGTTTGTTATTATCGTTATTATCATTCAGCAGCTTGACGGTAATGTTATCGGTCCTAAGATCCTCGGCGACTCTATCGGTATCAGCTCGCTCGGAGTTATTATAGCCATCACTGTAATGAGCGATCTGCTCGGCGTAGTCGGAATGTTCATAGGAGTGCCGCTCTATGTGCTGATAACGAGCGTTTTGCGCAAGCTGCTCGGCAGGCTCGAAACCACCCGTCGCTCCGCCGCTGTCGGCGTTACGGACGGTGTGAGCGATGCTCCTGAAGATATGGGTGATATAGATAATTCGGAAATTTCGGAGGAAGGCACAGACGCTTCGGAAGCCGACAGGCTGTGTACCGATAATTTGCAGACCGTGCAGCAAAAAGATTCCGCCGGGAACGCAAAAGACGGTAAAAACAAAAACGGCGGGGAGGTGAATGGTCGATGAAGAGAATGAAGTTTGAGGAGGAGCATCGCGGTATTACGCGCCAGGTCGTGCTCGTTATTCTGTTTGCTCTCGCCTGCCTCGTGTTTCTGCTGCACTATAAGTCTATATTCGGAGTTGTCGGATCATTCTTCAGCGCTTTGTTTCCTCTGTTTGTAGGCTTTTTTATCGCTCTCGCGCTTTACCCTATGCAGAATTCGATAGAGCATTATCTCACTTCGGCATTTGCCGGTATGGCTAAAAGGCATGCCGCGCGCGCAGCGGAAAAGCATAAGAATGATGCTGCCGCCGGTGCGTCAGACAGCTCGTCTCGTCCGGCTTCCGAAAAGGCAGGCAGAGGTTTTTCGGCGCTTGCCTCATCCGTCCGGAGAAGGCTCGGGCGAAAAAAGAAATCAGGGCATAAAGCTTCGAGCGGTTCATCTGTCAATAAGAGCGCAAGACTTTTGTCGATAATTATCGCGATGCTTGCTGTTATTCTCGTTATTGTTTTGTTTATTTCGGTCATGATACCGCAGATAACCGACAGCTACGAGAATCTGCGCGTCAAGTATCTTGATCTGAGCGAAAGCATAACCGGGCTGATGGAGAGTCTGAACACCGGCGATGAGAATTTGCTTCCGAATCAGCTGCTCGGAATGATCAAGAGCTTCATTTCCGGAATAACAGAGTCGCTTACGGATCTTACTCCGTATGTGCTTGATGTTCTTAAAAGCTCGGTTTCGGTAACCATGGATATCTTCCTCGGTATAGTCATTGCAATATATCTGCTTATCGACCGCGAGCGGCTGCTCCGTGTCTGCCGCAGACTGCTGCGCGCCGTTCTGCCGCGGAAGGTGGTTGACAGGATAAAGGAGAACAGCAGCTTCATTTTTGAGGTATATAACAGCTATATTACGGGAAAGCTGATTGATATTGTGATAATATGGGGGCTGTCCGTGGCGCTGCTCTCGCTTTTCCGCATTCCGTTCGCTCCGTTTATCAGTATTATTCTTGCGATAATGAATGTTATTCCGTATATCGGAATATTCATCGGTCTGCTTCCGGGACTGTTTATCGTTCTGCTTGCCGATTCGGGGAAGCTGCTTTTCTATCTCGTTGTGGTTGTTGCTATCCATCTTATCGACTCAAAGCTGATAGAAAAATATGTACTCAAGACTACATGCAGCATTGATCCCGAGCTGCTGATAATAGCAGTGGTATTCTTCGGCGGACTCTTCGGAACGCCGTTTATGTTCATTGCAGCGCCTATTGCCACGATCATCAACTATTTCGCAAAAGAATCGGTCAATCGGCTTATACTCGATCGAAAAAGGGATGTAAAGACCGAGGATACCGTCGGGAGTGAGGCTGACGATACAACCGAAAATGATTGAGCTTTGCTCTTGTTTTTATTAAATGTTACAATGTATTCACAACTGACGGTAACTTACGTGTTACAATATAAATGTTGAGAAGAATATAAGTTACCATATAATATAAATTTATTTTTTTGGAGGATAGTAAAATGAATATTCCGTGCATTTACAAGAAGGAACCTGAGAAGAAATCCGGCGCAGTAAAGGCTGTTGTTATCATCACCGCCGTTGTCGGTGCCGCAACGCTTATCTATCTTGCGGCTAAGTACTTCTTTGATAAATATCATTCGAACTGCTGCGCTCTCTGCCATGACGATGATGATTGCGATATTGACGATTGCTGCGATTTTGAGGATTGCGACTGCGGCTGCGACACCGATGATGATTGCGACTGCGGCTGCTGCGGTACTTCCGCCGCTGATACAGATGATGCAGATAAAGATACCGACTCCGACGACAGCTCGGATGCCGAGTAATTGATTGTCTTAATTTTTTATCATTCATTTTTTCCGCGCACCGCGCTCACTCACTGTCGGTCATTGTGAGCGCGGTGCGCCTTTGCTTTGTACGTTTGTAATTTAAATGATATAAGATAGTAAAGCACACAACGGCTTTCCGGCAGTCCCGGAACGGCTTGCTGTGTGCTTTATCATTATATGTTGTGATTTATTGCTTAAAAGACGGTATATGTACGATGCAGCGCGATCAATTACTTTGCTGCGCCGTATGCTCTGCATTTATACGTAGGTAGTCGCTGTATACCGTAGGAATTATCTCATCCCATCGTCTGCCTATCGTACGGCTTGCCCGCAGCCCGATCTCGCGGAGACGGTCAGGCTCGGAGAGATATTTTTCGATAATGTCGGCAGCAGCCGATGCTTCATCCGGAACATGTATTGCGTTCTCTCCGTCGCGGGTAGGTTCCGCCGCATTCGATCCGCGAAGCAGTACGCTCGGCAGATGCATTGCCGATGCCTCACGCACAACGAGCGGCGCATTATCATACATAGACGGAAAGTAGAAGAGAGATGCCGACAGCTCGAGACCCGCAAGCAGCTCGCGGTCGCGTATTATTCCGGTAAAGAGCATGTCCTCTTCGCCGAGTCCGCACTCACGGGCGTGACGCTTTATCGCCTCGGCATCGTACCCCATACCGACGATAATCGCGCGATACGGCACTCCTCGCTGCTTTAGCAGAGCACAGCTGTCAATGATGAGTCTGAGATTTTTATGCCATATCTGCTGACCGACAAAAAGAATGATAGGCTTATCGTTAGGTATCCGAAAATGCTCGATCGCTCTTTTCTTCAGCTCTTCTGCGTTCTCCGGGTACGAAAAATCGGTGCCGTTCTCGGTCAGATGTATCGGTCCGGTATAGCCGTAAGAACGGAGCGTCTGCGCTGTGCCGTTGCTAACCGCCCATACCTCGTCCGCACGCTCGAAGAAGCGCACTATGCGACGGACTTCGCAGCGAGCGATCAGGCGTGAGTGAGTATAATTGATAAAATCATCATAGAATTTTGAGTGAAACGTGGCGACTGTCGGGATGCCGCGCCGCTTTGCCGCGCGCATAGCGTATCTGCCGAGCGCGAACGGCGAGTGAAGATGAACTATATCTATATCATCATTACGGAGATACTTGCGCAGCTCGGAGCTGCAGCGCGGCAGTGTAAGTCTGAAAACGGTTCGCAGCACCGGCAGGCTCGTCACGCGAATAACGCGGTACGAAAAGCGATCGACGGTTTTCCCCTGACTCGGGACACATACGGTGACATTATTAGTCTTTCCGAGCACTCGCGCGTAGCTGTCGACCGTTTTTACCACTCCGTCGACATTAGGATAGTATGTATCGTTAACAAGTGCGATGTTCAGCTTTTTTTCTGACATGTCGGTTTAGCTCTTGCGTGGGAGCTCCTCCTTTTCGTTTTTTATGCCGAGCCAGCGGCTGATATAGATAAATGCGCCGAGAATAATAAAGATATAATATACAAAGAAACGCCATGCCATCATAGCCCAGAATACATATCCGGATGACAGCGCGGAAAAAACGGCGAAGAATGAGCCTTCGGCAGCGCCTGCGTTGCCGGGTGTAGGAATGAATGTGACGGTTGCGTATATTGCAACGGTCGTTATGAAACAGGGAAGCCATGCCATTGCACCGCCGAAGGCGCGTAGTACAAAGTACGGAATAGAGCAGAGCGATGCCTGATATATTACCGACAGCACCATTATTCCTATCGAGACACACGGCATTGCAAGCATTCCGCGAATGCTGACGGCATATTCGGAAAATGTCTTTGTCAGCTTTGCTCGGCTCGCTTCTTCGTCCTTTATAATATGCATGCGCGAGAAAAGACCGATGAATGCTGAAAGCATGCGCGAAAAGAATCGCGGAAAGAGTGCGGAAATCAGGATGCAGGTCGGGAACAGCGCGTAAAAGAACAGCCCAACCCAGCATGAGACTCTGATAAGGCTGATATTCAGATGCGAACTGCCGAATATAAAGCAGACGGCGGCGAGCAGTATAAAACCATACTGCATTGAGGTAAAGCCGGCGAGCGGTATCGCTGCGCTGTGAGCGTCGGAATAGCCGTTTTTAGACATATAATATATCTGAAACGGCTGCCCACCGATGCCGGACGGCGTTACGTTGTCGTAATAGCGTCCGAGCAGAACTACACGCCGCGCGACGCGCCAATCGACTCTTCCGTCTACCTTTTTCATCAAAAAAGCGTATTTGACCGTCTCGGCAACAATTGCACCGATGCAGCAAAGTGCGGCAGGGAGGAGAAAGAGATAATTTATCCGAACATCGGAAAAGCGCGTGCTGTCGCTGCTTCCTCCGAACTCCTTGAATGCCGTCCATGCTATGACGGCTATATTCAGCAGTACAAACAGGACGGTCATTATCGTCTTTTTTCGTTTTTTCTTCTTGGTGGCAATATTGTTTTGTTCCATTTACTGCTCCGTAAATTCAAAAGTGTTAGTATTATGCGGACACAAAAACAGGATAGGCAATATGTAATCGCGGCTGCAAACGGTAAATAGACCGCTCGAATTATGATTGTGCTTGCGTCGAGGTCAATTCGGTTTGTGCACGGCCTGTTCCCGGATGAATTATCAGCACTGAGAAATGTATTATTTTTTCCATCTGCGCTTATCCTTCAGATCGGCATATATCGAGAGATAACTTTCGTGGCGCGTCTTAGGTATCGCACCCGTCTTGACCGCCTCGAGAACGGCGCACCCGTCCTCGCACGTATGAGTGCAGCGCGAGTAGCGGCAGTTGGCAAGATACGGCTCGAATTCACGAAAAACATGCGGAAGATCGGCAAGCTCGTAATAGTTGTAGCGCGTAAAATCTATCATGCTGAAGCCGGGAGTATCGGCAATATATCCGTGCGAGCCGACACTCGATGCTGCTGCCTGTGTGCCAAGCAGCGAATCAAGCGAAAAAAGCTCCGAGGTTCGCGTTGTGTTCTTTCCGCGCGCGAGCTTTTCGGACAGCTCTCCGGTCTTTAACTCGAGCGACGGGAACAGCGCGTTGAGCAGGGTTGACTTTCCCGCGCCGGAAACGCCCGCAAAGGTTGATATCCCATCGGCGCAGCTCTGAGCGATATAATCGCGCAGTGTATCGACACCCTCTCCGGTAGCGGATGAGAGAGAAAAGGAGGTGAAACCGCAGCGTATATATATATCCGTCAGCCGCTCGGCGTTCTCCGGTGACAGATCGCGCTTGCTTATTACTATGATCGGCTCGATGCCCTCATGCTCCGCTATGGTTATCAGCTTATCCGCAAGCAGCGTTGACGGCTCCGGAAAAGCCGAGGAAATAACGGCAAAGATGCGTTCAAGATTTGCAAGCGGCGGGATAAGCTCATTCTTTCGCGGAATCAGCTCCGAAATTACACCGTCGCTTCCGTCGCGCGCCATACCCGCAGCGCCGGGAAAGCTCGCACCTGATTTTTTTACGGTACTGTCCTCGGTATGAGTGCCGTCGGAGAGCTTTATATCGGTGCATGTCTCAACGGTTACACGGTCGCCGGGCAGCAGCTTTCCGCCGCCGCGGCGCAGGACACCGCGTGCGGTACAGATCAGTATGTTGCCGTCCTCGGTTTCCACACGAAATTTTCCGCCGATCCCGGACAGCACGATGCCCGCAAGGGCGCGCTTGCCGTTCAAGCTCTGCACCCGCGCTCTTCGGCGTATTTTTCGATATAGTTAACTATCGGTGTCGGATCGGACAGCGAGTGCGGATGGTGATCGCATCCGGGCTTAACTATCATCTCTATACGGTCGCTTATCGCGCGATAGCGCTCATAATATATCTTTCCGCAGCCGTTAAAGTCAACGACCGTATCCGCATCACCCGCGCAGATAAAGCAGGGAATGCCGTCGCGCGCGTTCTTTTCCGCCATATCGTTCGGATTGCCGTGAAATGTTTTCTCATCCGCATCGGTTATGCCGTAGCATTCCTTACACTGCGCCCATTCATTGCTCTGCTTAAAGCGTCCGGGCCAAACAAAAACATCGGTCACCGGAGCATCGAGATAGAGTATGCCGCACTCATCCGGATATGCCGCGGCATAGTTGACCGCATAGAGTGCACCGCGTGAAAAACCGAAAATCGCGGGACGTCGGCTGAGAGCGAATTCTTCCGTTACAGTCAGATAGAAATCGTGCAGCATCCCGACCGATTCGGGGTTGCCGTACATATCGCTGACCTTATGATATGCTATATGCCAGCCGCGCTCGAGAAGAGCTCTGTCTACCCAGTCAAATGCGCTGAAAAATTCAGCCCGCCATACCCACGGATTGCCGTCGAGCGGATGCTCCGGACAGACTATAAGGCTTTCTCTGCCGTCTACTGTAAATTTATATTCCTTATATCCGAACCAGTCGGAGACTGCAATATTCTCTGCTTTGTGTATGCGCTTGCTTTCCATAGTAACTCCTTGTCTTTTGTCGCATGCGACGTTGTTTTGATATCGCTGCGGCTCAGTGTATAATTCTACCGCAGCGGTAAATAATAGAATAGAAAAATATCGGGCGAAATGTATGTTTGTCACCGCCGATGCGGTGTATGAGGTGGTCTCAATGGATGACTTTTTCTCGCGGGCACGCGAGGAGCTTGACCGAGCGCTGATGCCGCAGAGCAGCTTTGACGTGCTGCGGCGTGTAATATGCTTCGGCGGCGGGCGTGCCGTATTTTACTATATCGACGGCTTTGTTAATGAAAATTCGATGTCAAAGATTTTTGAATATGTCGCATCCGTCACATCGGTCGAGGAGCTCGGAACGAACATTCCGTACATTGAGCTTGATCTTGTTACCGATATTCGTTCGCTTGTTACGGCGGTGCTCTGCGGCGGTGCCGTTATGCTTGCCGAGGGCAGGGACTGCGGTACGGTAATTGATGCGCGCACATATCATGCGAGGGGGATAAGCGAACCGGAAAAGGATAAGGTGCTGCGCGGACCGCACGACGGGTTCGGCGAGGTGCTGATAAATAATACCGCGCTTATCCGCCGCAGAGTTCGCTGCCCCGAGCTGCGGATGGAGCTGATGCGCATCGGGAAGCGCACCGCATGCGATACCGTGATAGCATATGTCGATGGAGTTGCCGATGAGCGGCTTGTAAAAGCCGTTCGCGAGCGACTTGCTCAAATGAAGGATATCGGAGCTGTGAATCTCAGTGCGGAGAGCATAAGCGAGCTGCTCGTTCGTCGCTCGGTGCTTAATCCGTTTCCGAAGATACGCTATACCGAGAGACCCGACGCTGCGTCGGCAATGCTGATGGAGGGCAGCGTTATACTGATGTGCGACAATACGCCGTCCGCCATGATACTGCCGACCTCAATTTTTGATTTTCTTCAGGAGAGCGATGATTATTATTTCCCTCCGACAGTCGGAACGTATCTGCGTCTCGTGCGTCTGATAACTCTGCTCGGCTCTATACTTCTCATTCCGCTGTGGCTGGTCGCGCTCGATTATGCCGATTCGCTGCCTGCGTGGCTCGGGTGTATTGTTCCTCGTGACGATTATGCAATGCCTATCGTCGCACAGCTGCTGCTCGTCGAGATTCTCGTTGACGGATTGAAGCTCGCCTCGCTAAACACCCCGGATGCTCTCTCAAATTCGTTCAGCGTAGTTGCGGGACTTATACTCGGAGACTTTGCCGTCGAGATAGGCTTGCTCGTGCCTCAGGTCATTCTCCTGATATCCTTTACGGCGCTCGCCAGCTTTGCTCAGCCGAGCTATGAGCTCGGTTATGCCATAAAATTCGTTAGGATACTGATGATAATACTGATATCGTTTTTCAGGGGATGGGGCTTTATTGCCGGAGTGATAATCGGGCTTGCTTTGATAGCGACGAACAGCACGGTCCCGGGCGGCAGGGGGTATCTTTATCCGCTCATTCCGTTCTCGGCGCGGGCACTCGGCAGAGTGTTTTTCAGGCGCAGTCTGAAATAAGCATGACGGACGCAAACTGACTGTTAAAGCGCTCGAGATCCGCCGCCTGTCTTATCCTTCTCTATCTTTCCATGTTTTTTCTGTCTTTCTCTATCGGTCTCTATCAGCATTTATCAGTCGGTCGAGCGACGGTGAGATTCCGAATGCCTTCAGTGTCGCGTTATAAGCAGCGTGAAGCTCTGCTCGCTTTGCCTCGGAGGGATATCTGCCGCGAACGGCGCGTATGAGTACATTTTTCGGAGTATCGTCAGGATCGACAAGCTCGACCGTCTGAACTTTGTAGCCCTCCATCTCGAGCCGCGCACAGCGCAGACCGTCGGTCAGACTGTCTGCGAGCTTGCCGCGCAGTATCGGATAGCAAGAGTATGCAGGTGCAAGCATCGGCGGCAGCTCTGAGAGCTGCGAGAATATCTCGTGATGGCAGCAGGGCGTTGAGAGAATGACCTTCGCTCCGTACCGAACCGCGAGCGACAGAACAAGATCGGTCGCGGTGTCGCAGGCGTGCAGAGACAGAACGAGCGACGGAGGTGAGGGAGGGGTAAAGCGCGATACGTCGCCGCAAACAAAATGCAGCCCGGTGCAGCCGCTCTCACGAGCTATGCGCTCCGACAGCTCGATAACATCCGGCTTCAGGTCAACGCCGTACATATCCACCTCGCGCCCGCGAACCGATGTCAGATAATGATAAACGGCAAAGGCAAGAACACTCTTACCGCAGCAAAGATCGCATACGGTCAGAGTACCCTTCTGCGGCAGCTTCGGATAAACATCGTCGAGCAGCTCGAGAAAGCGGTTTATCTGTCTGTATTTCGACCGCCTGCTGTCGAGCACCCTGCCTCGTTCATCGGATATTCCGAGCGGACGGAGGAACGGGGCGTCGGGCGACAGAAATCTCTGCTTGTCACGGTCGTGTGTTTTCAGCTCGGCGCGCTCGCCGCCGTCGGTCTTGATACCGTTTTTAATATGCATGCTGCCGCTGTGTGATATCATGACGGTGCAGCTGCCCGCCGTTGTCAGTATGTCAGCCTGCCGGTAGCCGGAGAGCAGCTCCGTTATACGCTTACCGAGCAGCTCCGGCGGGAAATTCTCATGCACCGCCTTTCCGTCCTGACGCAGATATTCGCACTGCGCCTCTGTCTGTCCGTGCGAGCTGCGGAAGAGCGATACCGTACAGCGCCTTATGCTCTTGTCCGTGCTGCGTGACAGCACTGTTTTTCGATAGATGCCGCGCGCGGCGGCATCGTCGATAATTACCCTGATATCTTCCATAAACATTACGTCGTCCCTGAAATATTATTTAGCATTGCGGCTTTTTGATCCGATATGCTTCGTATTGCCTCCTGAATATGCGACAGGCTAAGATATCTTGCCGTTTTTGGATACGAGCGGCAGTGCGCGCTCAACATCCTCGTCGCCGACCGCCGCGGTCCCGCCGGAATAGCGTGCATCGCAGTAGCTGTGTATAAAGTCATCGGTCACGACGCTGTCTCCGAGCAGCTTTTTGTGCTCGCGCGGAGTGCGTACGGGATCGTAAACATATCCGTCGCGTATCCTTGCTTTCATAAATTTAAAATAGATGTACCGCAGCTGCTCCGCCGGGGTCGTCATGTCGCGCCACTTGCGCTTATCCGCATATGCACGCGCGCCGGAGCGCCTGCGCCGCTCGCCGCTGCGGAATATAAAGCTCTTTGCATCCTTGCCGTCGATGCGTTCGTATTCGGGAATCCCGAACAGCTTATGCAGCTTCTTTACCACCGATTCAAATGCTGCGGTGATGCCGGTGGCTGCGGCAAAGGCTCTCAGCTTGTTCAGTATCAGGCGGCGCGGTGTGAGCCGTTTCAGTGCAACAAGAAAAGCAACAAGGAAGAGCGCAGATATTACGACAAACAGCTGACGCAGATATCTCAGCTTTGTATAGCTTTCGCTTATGTATATCGCATACTGAAAATAATAGCTTATTATCGACAGCAGCATATAAACCACGCAGCGGACGGTCAGTGCCTTATGTGCAAGCACGGAGGTAATGAACGGACCGTGCGCCTTTTTCGGCTTCGGTGTCGCTGCACTCTCGAAAAATGTTTTTTCGCTGTTGCTTTGCTCTGATTTTTTATCGTATTTTTTTTCGGATAATTTCATTTGCTTACCGTTTGTTCGCGCGAGAGCGGTTTCTGTGCTGCCTCGCACAATAGTTTAAGTAAATTATTTTTGCGGTGTAATGTCGGTATAAGTCTGTATGCCGACGAGCATCTCCGAACCGGATGTTAAACATCTGGCGCAGGACGCAGGGCAGAAGGAATCGAACAAGTGTGAAACAGCGCGCTCGCGGCGGGTATCATTTGCCGTTTTCACCATTGCCGCTTTCATCATCATGATCTGCGGCTCTGTCCTCCTCTTCAAGCTCGGCGGGATCTATGCCGAGATCAAAGGCGAGCTTTTGAACGGCTGCGCTTCGCGCGCTCTCTTTTCGAACACCCTGCCTGCGCAGTCTGCGCTCTATCGCATCAAGCTCGCGGCGGCGCAGACGGATATTTTCTTCCTCGCGTCGCTTGCGTATGCGCTCGTTTTCCTGCTTTTCTTCCTCCGCGCGGCGCTTTTTGTGCTCGTCCGGCAGCGGTACACAGAGCACCGAGTTCCCGGCCTCGCGCAGCCGCAAGGCGAGCAGATCGATATTTTCATCCGTGCCCGGAGTGAGGATATATACCTCGGTCTGCGTTATTCCGGCTGCAAGATCCTCTTCGATTAGGCTTGCAAAGGACACCCCGCTCCGCAGGCGGATCCTTGCCATGCTCCGCAGTATCTCGGTGAGGTGAAGCTCACCGCCTGAGAGCGGATAACGAATATATCCGTCTCCGTCGATAGTAGCGGCGTTTGTGGCGAAGCCCGCACGGTGTCCGTTATACGCCGCCTCGCGAATGATATCCGAGGCGAACGACAGCCCGAGCTCCATCATTGAATTGTACGCTTCTGAGGCAATGCTCTCTCCGACGAGCTGAAAATTCAGATAGACCATATACGCGCGATTCGCGCAGAATTCGCGGCTGTTGACGCGAATAGAGGATATGTCGCATCCGCCGCTGCGTGCTGTCGCCTTATAGTTTATGCTGTTCATCGGGTCTCCGGCAGCATATGCCCGTATTCCGTTAAAGGTAAACGGGTCGGAAATGAGATGGCGGCGTGTTGTATGGTCGCCCTGCAGGGTGTTTACCGGATCGACTCGTTCGGGAAGCGGAAGGATACGCGGGTAGATATACAGCTCTGCGGGCGCGTCGATATAAGTGGTTTTACCGCCGCCGTAGATATCGACAGTTTCGAGACGATAGTAGCCGCGAGCGGCACAGACCGCGTTGTGCGTGCGCTTTACCTGCTGAAAGGGCATTAGATTAAAGCGGCTGTAAAAATACTGCATGGCTTTTTTCGGGTCCTGCGTGCATTCCGCCATCTTTATCCCGTTATATATATAGCCCTCTATATTGACGGCGAAAAGAGGGAGCGGGGTAGGGTTGTATATCGTCTCGGTCATGGTGATGCGCTCGCCCTCGTATGCACCGAGCTCGGAAAATGAGCGTGAATAAACTATCCTGCCTATCATTTTCGCTCTCAGATACAGATACAGGCGTACAAGCGCGAATATAAAGCCCGAGATAAGCAATACAGCGAGGATTATTCCGCCGTAGCGTGTGAAGAATTCCGCCGGACTCATTTTGCCTGCCAGTAGCCGAGCCCGCGCTCGGTGGGTACGGGGACACGGTCGAGAATATCGGCGATGATGCTCTCCGCAGCGCCGCGCTTGATTCTTGCGGTGCTTGACAGCATAAGGCGGTGGGCAAGCACCGGCGCCGCCGCGCGCTTAATGTCGTCGGGCTGAACATACACTCTGCCGTCTATTGCAGCGAAGCCCTTGGATGCGCGAAGCAGGCTCTGCGCGCCACGGGGACTTACACCGAGCAGAACATTGTCGTACTCGCGCGTGCGCTCACAGAGCGAAGCGATATAATCCTTGAGGTCGCGGTGCACATAAACGCGGTCGAGCTGCTGCTGAGATGCGATGATATCCTCGCGTCCGACTGCCGGCTTCAGCTCGGAAAGCGGGTCTGCACCGTCAAATCGGTCGAGTATAGAAACGCATTCCTCGTGGGTCGGGTAGTTCATGCTTGTCTTGAAGAGAAAGCGGTCAAGCTCCGCCTCGGGAAGAGGGTAAACGCCCGCATTCTCGACAGGGTTCTGAGTCGCAACGACGATAAACGGCTCTGCAAGGCGGTGTGTCACTCCGTCGATGGTCGCCTGCCGCTCCTCCATGCACTCGAGCAGACCCGACTGCGTTTTAGGGGTGGCGCGGTTGATCTCATCGGCAAGAACTATGTTCGAGAACACCGGTCCCGGCGAAAACTCAAACTCGGATTTCTTCATATTATAATAGTTGATTCCGGTGAGATCGGAGGGGAGCAGATCGGGTGTGAACTGAATACGCTTAGCGGTGCAGTCAAGACTTGCTGCGAGTGATTTTATCAGCAGTGTTTTTCCGGTGCCGGGTACGTCCTCGAGCAGTACATGCCCACGGCAGAAAACTGCCACGAGGAGCTTATCTATGATGTCCTGCTTGCCGACGACGACCTTTGAGATGTTGTCGCGCACGGCTGTGTACGTGCGGTAGAGAATGTTTTCGCTTGTTTCCATAAAGGGGTTCCTTTCGCTTTGTAGAGGCTGCGCCTCGTGCTTCTCATCATTATAACCGAAAACGAGCGCTTTGTAAACATCGGATGTATATATTATTGTAAATTTTCTATCCGTCCGCGTGATGATTTGTACCTCATACCGTGTTACTGTACTAATACAACAATACAGTATAATGCTGCTTTTGTCAAGTCGTTTTCAAAAATTATTATTAAATGATATTTGATTCATTGATGAACCTCTCTGCAAACGCTTCATATCATTCATTTGATTTTATTGTCGGGTGAGTATTGCAGGAGGTGGCGATCGGTCGACGGTGCGCAAGCAAGAAAAATAGTCTTGATTTTTTTTCTTATATAGGTTATAATAATAAGCATATGTAAGTATTTTTTGCCAAAAAAGCGACATTTACGATGCTGGAAAGGAACGGTGCGCTGAAATGAAGGTCGAAAATCGGAATATTCCCGAGCTTCTTGAGGCGGGTAAGGTGGTCAATACGCACGGAGTGCGCGGCAACCTCAAGCTCGAATCGTGGTGCGACAGCCCTGCGGTGCTTACCTCACTGCGCACGATCTATTTCAAAAAAAAGAGCGGCGAGGCGGTCGCTATGACCGTTAGCGGCGGCTTTGCACATAAAGGCTATGCCGTTCTGTCGCTCGACGGCATATCAGATATGGATACTGCGATGCGCTACAAGGGTGCAATAGTATACGCCTGCCGTGAGGATATCCCTCTGCCGGAGGGCAGCTATTTTGTACGAGATCTTATCGGACTACCGATAATAGATGCGGACAGCGGTGTTCGTTACGGCGCGGTAAACGACTATATCGACGGAGCCGCTCAGGATATGTACGAGATATTGCTCGACAGTGAGGTGTTTGACGCGCTGAATGATTCGGAAGCTCCGGGTGTCTCGGACAACTTTACGGGATGCAATTACGAGGGCGGCGCAGAAGCCGAGACTCCGGCAATGTCTGAGTCGGAAGAACGCCGACGCAGGATTCGCTATATACCCGCAGTTCCGCAGTTTATCGACCGCGTAGAGCTCGGTGTGGGTATCTATATTCACATGATGGATGGGCTTTTTGATTGAGGTGCGGCATGCGATTTGACGTTATTACGCTTTTCCCCGAAATGATAACCTCAGCACTCGGAGAGAGCATTATCGGCAGGGCGCAGAAGGGCGGTTATATCGAGCTGCACACGCACCAGCTTCGCGACTGGAGTCGTGATAAGCACCGCCGCGTTGACGATACGCCGTACGGCGGCGGAATGGGGATGCTTATCTGTCCCGACCCGGTTTGTGACTGTCATCGCGATGTACTCGCTCTTGCGCCGTCGTCACCCGAGTGCTGCAGAACGGTGTACATGTCGCCGAAGGGGCGCGTGCTTACACAGCATCACGCCGCCGAGCTTTCAAGGCTTGACAGGCTGATAATTCTCTGCGGTCACTATGAGGGCATAGATCGACGCGCGATAGATCGTGTAGTCGACGAGGAGATCTCGGTCGGCAACTATATTCTGACCGGAGGCGAGCTGCCCGCATGCATTCTCATTGATTGCATATCACGTATGTGCGAGGGCGTTTTACCGTCAGAGGAATGCTATGAAAACGAGAGCGTTGCCTGCGGTACGCTCGAATATCCGCAGTATACGCGCCCGGAGGTCTATGACGGAGAGCGCGTTCCCGAGGTGCTGCTCGGCGGCAATCATGCCGAGATAGAACGCTGGCGCAGACAGGCGGCGCTTGAGCTTACATTGAAGAACCGCCCCGACCTGATATACTGATTCTGTGCGATGTCAAGCGTCCGGCTTCGCCGGGGCGGTTTGGACCGTTCGGCATGAGATGTTTTTATCGGCATAAACTTGTGCCTTATAAGTGATAATTTCGCGGTATTGAACGCTTAATAAATAAATCAGAGGAATTAATAACATGTCTAAAAAAAGTCTCTCGCGAGGCGGCAAGGGCGGGCTCGGAGCCTCCGCAACCGTCGCTCTGATGATGCTTGCCACGGTTGTGGCAAAGGGACTCGGACTTTTCCGTCAGGTGCTCATGGCATCTACCTACGGCACGTCCTCGGATGCCAATGTGTTTTCGGTGGCGTCTCAGATACCCCTGCAATTTTTCGATCTGCTTTTTGCGACAGCCATATCCGGCTGCTTTATTCCCGCCTATAACAGCTTCAAGCGCGGCAAAAACGGCGAGATCTCGCCCGAAGCGGACGATTTTTCCTGCTCATTTTTTAATTTTATATTGATAGCGACCGGCGTGCTCGCACTGCTCGGCATAGCTCTCGCATCTCCGATAGCGTCACTGCTCGGCTTTGAAAGTACATCGGATAAGCAGCTTGCTGCCGAACTGATGCGCATTATGTTCCCGATGATCATCTTCACCGGTACGGCGTATACGCTCACCGGTGTAATGCAGTCTAAGGGCAGATATCTCATTCCCGCAATGATCAGCGCACTCTCGAATCTGACGGTCATTATCTATTTTATGTTCTTCAACGACAGCTTCGGGGTTCAAGGTCTTGCGGTTGCATATGTGCTCGGATGGGTATTTCAGTTCCTGACGCTTGCCGTGCCGCTGCGCACGGGAGGCTATCGCTTCCGTCCCGTACTGCATATGCGCACGCAGCAGATGAAGCGTACACTGCGGCAGGTGCCTGCGATCATGATGGGCTCATGGCTGCTGCCCGCCACAACGATAGTTACCACCTATTTTACTTCATTTATCGGAACAAACGGCTCTGTGCTGTTTAACTATGCCGATAATGCATTTATAATGATATCGGGTATTCTTACCTATTCTATATGCAACTATGCGCTTCCGAAGCTATCCGCGCTTGCGGCTGATGAGAGCGAGCAGGGTGAGAGGGACTTTGTTTTCTGCGTTCGCTCCGGGCTTGTTTCGGTCATGGCGCTCATACTGCCGTTTATGGCGGTTATAATGCTGCTCTCGCCCGAGATCGTTGCGGCGCTCTATATGCGCGGCGGCTTTACCGCAGAGGATACCTCGATGGTTTCGACTGTAATGACGCTCCTGCTCGCCGCAATGCCCGCATTTGCAATAATCGAGTTCGGCAGCCGTGTGTTCTATGCAAAGAAGCTCGGAAGGGTGCCGATGACCGCAGCGCTCTGCGGAGTAGGCGTCGACGCGGTGCTTGCCGCACTTTCCGTCTTTGCCTTTAAGGCGGAGGGACTAGGCGGTGTATGTCTCGTCGTCGGTTCGACCGTAATAGGCTTCTATGTCGCTGCCGCTGTTATGATATGCGGTGCGGTGAAGTATGTTCGGGCACTCTTTGATCGTGAGCTGCTCTCGAATCTGCTCAGGATAGTGCTTGCAAGCACCGTATCGGCTGCGGTATGCCTCGGTGTTCTTCGGCTCATTTCCGCTTTTCGCGGGGGGATTGACGTCTCCGGAGGAACGGTCTATAATATAATTATCTGTGCGGTGGCATTTGTTCCCGCTGCGCTTGTATATCTACTTCTGCTCAAGCTGCTGCATATCAGCTTCGGCTCGCTCGGCAGCAGACAGACATCTGCGGCAGGCGACTCCGATGCCGCAGTCTCTCCGGACGGCAAAACTGCTCCGGATACATCTGTTTGCAAACTTAATATAGCCTCCGATACCGACACAGAACATGCAACAGCCCCCGATACAGAAAATCTCCGTAAGGATGGTGATGACTCCATTGAAAAGTAGCACCGAAAGAAAACGGCGCTCCGGCGGTATAGTCGAGCTGCTTCGAGGCAGCTTCGCAGTACGGATCGTCTCACGCTTTACCGATTTTATATATCGCAAGGCAAGTCAGAGCCTTGTCGGCTCGTTTCTCACCGGCGATATCGGACGTGAGCCGACTCTTGTGGGACACACGACCTCATCGGAGAACCGTCTGCGCAGGCTGCGCAGACGCGTTATGACCGCATTTGACAGCAGCACAATAGTCTGCACCGTCAAGCGCGGGATGGAATCGCTCTTTTCGATGACGATGAAATATTACGGGATTTTCTGCCTTACCTTCGGACTGTCGCTTGCACTTTCATCGCTCTATCTCGGAAGAACGAGCGGCGGTTATATCGAGAGCACGAGAATGCTCGCGGGCTCGTGCCTGCTCCTCGCCTCACTCGTTATGCTCTTCTCGGATGCCACGCTCGGCGAAGCTATATGCTCAAGCAGGGCATGCGATGCGGTCATTTTCCGTTTTCTCGGGATACGCCGCGAGATATTCGAGTACAGCGGCAGACGGCACAAGGGCTATACCGCTTTTGCAGCCGGATTGGTGCTCGGGCTGCTCTCGCTTAAGGTAAGTCCGCTGTATATATTTGTCGCGATCATCGGCGTTATTGTTATGTATATTGTGCTTGCTTCTCCGGAGGCGGGTGTCATTATAATGTTCGCGTGCCTGCCGTTTTTGACCACTATGATGCTCGTCGGTATAACACTGTGGACGACCCTCTCGTATGCAATAAAGGTACTGCGCGGTAAAAGAACATTTCGCTTTGACAGCTTCGACGTCGTAATGCTGCTGTTCGGCTTTGTGCTGTTTCTCGGAGGCTTCTTTTCGAGCGGCGGAACAGCCTCTCTGAAGGCTTCGCTCGTTTTCTGCTGCTTCATGCTCGGTTATTTTCTCGTTGCCAATCTTCTGCGCACGACCGAACGCATCGAGCGGATGGCTGCCGCAATGCTCATCGCAGCGCTAATCGTCGCTGCTGTCGGTGTTTTCCAGTATGTGACCGGAAGTGCGGAGTCAACATGGCAGGATACCACGATGTTCTCGGATATCTCTGGCAGAGTGGTCTCCACATTTGCCAACCCTAATGTCCTTGCAGAGTATCTTGTAATGATGCTCCCCATCTGCGGCGCGATGCTGATAACCTCAAAGCGCGGTACGGAGCGCGCCTTCTACCCGCTGACCTTTATAATGCTCGGACTCTGCCTTGTGTTTACATGGTCGCGCGGTGCATGGCTCGGATTCCTCGCGGGAGCTGCAATGTTCCTGCTTATATGGTCGAGGAAATTCATGGTCGCCGGTTGGTTCGGTCTTATGGCTGTTCCTGCACTGCCGTTTATTCTCCCCCAAAATATCGTTTCGCGTTTTGCGAGTATCGGAAATATCAGCGACGGCTCTACATCATATCGCGTCAGCATCTGGAAGGGCGTCAGCAAGATAATCAAAGAGTACTTTTTCTCGGGAATAGGCGTCGGAGAGGCAGCCTTTAAGAACATATATCCGCTCTATTCGCATGAGGGTATAGAGCTTGCTCTTCACTCTCACAGTCTGTATTTTCAGATCCTTGTCGAGGTCGGTATTCTCGGGCTTATACTGTTCGTAGCGCTGATGGCTCTGTTCTTCCGCCGTTCGTTCAGCTTTTTCGACCGCAGAAATAACATATATCCTTACGAGGGCAGAGAAGCGATGCGCTTGCGGATGCTTTCGGCTGCCGGTATGTGCGGAATAATGTCGATGCTGATCCAGGGCTTTACCGACTATGTGTGGTATAACTACCGCATCTTTCTTATGTTCTGGATGGTTATCGGATTTACTGTTGCTATCGGACGAGCAGTCAGGGAAAACACACTCTCCCCCGACCGATATCTATAATGATGCATGCCGCGTCTGCCGTGCGGACGAAGCTGCACCGCAGACAATTCTCTAATAATCAGATACAAGGCAGAAAGGAATGATCCCATGGAAAACAAGACTACCGAAGCGCCGGGTGGCAAGAAGCGCGGTCGCTTTAACTTTATTGACTTTATACTCATTGCCGTTGCACTTGTTGCGCTCGGCGTACTGGTCTATATCGTCGTAGGTCCCAAAGCATCGAAGACGGCGCAGCCCGCCACATTCTCGGTTCAGTATACAGTCGAGATAAAGCATCTGCGCGAGGATTGGCGCGACCTTATCGGTATAGGTGATGTCGTAACCGACGCAGACTCGCTCACGACTATCGGAACAGTAACCGACATCTCGTATCAGAACGAGCTCTGTTCCTCCTATGATTCCCGCACAGGCGAGGTCATATATGTCGAGCATCCGGATTATGTTACGATGAGGGTAACGATAGAGACCGATTCGGTAACAAAGACAGAGAACGGTTATCTTGCAGGTAAAAAGGAATTCTGCATCGGCACCTCTGTGGCGCTGCGTCTGCCTAAGCTGAGAATTGATTCGTACTGCAAGAGCATTGAGGTTATCGGGGAGGTGAACAAGGATGCCGTCAACTGAGAAGAATAACATAAAGAAAAAATCACGCTTTAACATAATCGACCTGCTTATCATTATAGTAATTATCGCTGCCGTCGCTACCGTTGCTGTGCGTCTCGATTTAGCCGATAAGATTGTTCAAGCTACTGCCGAGGACTCTGCAAGAGTTACTATCACCGTATTCTCGATAGATCAGGCTGCGGTTGGTGCGGTATCCGAGGGTGACGAGCTTGTGTGGGAGCAGGAAAACTGTGACTTTGGCAGCATCGTGCACAAAGAGGTTGCGAATGCGGTCAAATACAACACCGTCGAGGACGGCAGCTATGTAAAAACCACAGATCCCGAGCGCTATGACCTTACGCTCACTGTCGACACTAAGGGAACCTTTACAAAGGAGGGCTACATGCTCGGAGGCAAGAGCTATCTTGCAGCCGGCAAGACCGTTACTTTCCATAACGGAAAAACCGTCCTTACCTCGCTTGTGATTTCGGTAAACGAAATAGGCGAATAAGCAAATGCTCGTTTGTGCAGCTTGACCGTTTTTTTTCGTAAAAAACGAATAAAAACATTAAATGTATACTTGATTTTCTTTTCCGTCTCTGTTATAATATTTTTAAGAAGCGCGGCTTAATATACTGCGGCGCAGTAGAGGAGTATTGAATATGGTTTCACGCAATGTCACAATTGTAAACAGCATCGGTCTGCATGCTCGTCCTGCTACCTTCTTTATTCAGAAGGCTAATTCCTATAAGAGCTCTATTTACGTAGAGAAGGACGATCGCCGCGTTAACGCCAAGAGCCTTCTCGGTGTCCTTTCGCTCGGCGTTGTTAAGAATATGACTATTACACTCATCGCGGACGGCGCTGATGAGACCGACGCACTTGACGGTCTCGAGGAGCTCATTAAAAACGGTCTCGGTGACTGATATTCGGCTTTCACCGCATTTGCGGAATAATGAGAAGTAAAAAAAGCATGCTATACCGCAGTTGCATTATGCCTCTGCGGTTGCTTTTTTTATCGGATATATTCACCGTCGCGGTGTGATTGTATCTACGGACTTTTTGCATTGTACGGGATACGGGCTCTTGCATTAGGCAGCACACAAAACATTTTTTTCATTTTCGCGCTGTCTGCAACGGCATTGCTCAGCATGTAACTGGAGGTGAGCGGCATGAACGATAAAGAAAACGCATCGCAAAAAAAGGAAAACGCCCCCATAGGCGATATCAAGAGCATGCCCGCCTCCGGACTGAGTGAGGACAGACTTGAGCGGCTGCGCGAGTCGGCACGCGAGCTGCCGTACCAGCCGGGTGTTTATATAATGCATAACAGCGACGGAAAGATAATCTATATCGGAAAGTCAAAATCGCTGCACAACCGTGTGTGCTCATATTTCTTTTCCTCGCATCACAATACAAAGACCGCGCGCATGGTCTCTCAGGTATGGTATTTTGAATATATCCTTACCGACACCGAGATAGAGGCGCTCGCGCTCGAAAACCGTCTGATAAAGCTGCATACACCGCGCTATAATATCCGTCTCAAGGACTGCAAGAGCTATCCGTACATCAAGGTCGATCTCGGGTTGAGTTATCCGACGGTAACGGTGACCCGCTCGCGCATCGGCGACCGTGCGAAGTATTTCGGTCCCTATTCCGGCACCGATGCCGCGTATACGATACTGCGGACGGTGCAGACGGTATTCGGCATTCCGTCCTGCAAGCGCAGCTTTCCGCGCGATATAGGCAAGGAGCGTCCCTGCCTTTATGCTCAGATGGGACGGTGTATCGCGCCGTGCTCCGGCAAGGTGAGCGAGGAGGAGTACGGAGAGGTCATACGGGATGTGCTTGCATTTTTGCGCGGCTCTTTTTCCGAAGTTCGCCGTTCGCTTACCGAGCGTATGAACAAGGCATCGGAAAATCTCTTCTTTGAGACGGCTGCGATATATCGTGACCGTATTAATGCATTGTCTAAGCTGTGGCAGCGTCAAAAGGTTGTCGGCGCACCCGGAACGGAATATGACGTTTTCGGAATGTATGAGGACGAGGCGAATGCCGCCGTGTCGGTGTTTTATGTACGAGACGGCAGCATAACCGACCGCGATTCCTTTAATTTCGGCGCCGGAGCTCTGCTCGACAGTGGGGATATCGCAGCTGCGCTGTGCGATCTGTATTCGCGCAGAGAGTATATTCCCGCTAACATCCTGCTTGATTTTAAGCTCGAAACCAATGATGTTGAGCTGCTCGAGGCATATCTCGGAGAACGTGCGTGCAGGCGCGTGCATGTCAGGATGCCGGAGCGCGGCGAGCAGAAGCAGCTTTGTACACTCGCCACCGAGAACAGCAGAGAATATCTGCGCAGAGTCAGCGCGGAAAATGCCAAGAATACCGATACGCTCGTTGCGCTTGCCGAGCTGCTCGCGCTCGAGGTCGTGCCGGAGCGTATAGAAGCATTTGATATCTCCAATATGGGTAATGATAACATCACAGCCGGTATGATAGCATGTGTCGGCGGTCGCTTTGAAAAGAAGCTGTACCGCAGCTATACCATCCGTTCGACCGGCGGCAGACAGGACGACTATGCTTCGATGCGCGAGGCGGTGCACCGACGCTATCAGCACCCTGAGGACGGAATGCCGGACCTGATACTTGTCGACGGTGGTGAGGGGCATGTCTCGGTCGTACGTGCGCAGCTTGAAGCGGACGGGATAGACATTCCTGTTTTCGGTATGGTCAAGGATTCGTTTCATAAGACCCGCGCTATTACCGACGGAGAGCGCGAGATAAGCATCGCACGCTCGCGGGAGGTTTACAATCTCATTTTCCGTATTCAGGAGGAGGTGCACCGCTTTACCGTTTCGCGAATGAGCGGATCCAAGCGCAGGACATTGCGTCATTCATCACTTGAGGCAATACCCGGCATCGGTCCCGCAAAGGCAAAGGTGCTCATGACGCATTTCGGCACTCTCTCGGCGCTCTCATATGCCGAGGAGGATTCGATAGCGTCCGTTCCGGGAATAACCCGCAGAGATGCCGCCGCTGTCAGAGAGTATTTTGACGAAAAAAAAAGCGGCTCTGCCTCAAGGACTCATGCGGACGGCAAGCGGAAAAAGTAATAACAGAAATAATTTAAAACGAATTATCGGTTTATCGGCGCAGCCGGTAACAGTGAAAATAATAATCGAAAGGCAGACATGATATGAGAATAATCACGGGCACAGCAAGAGGCATGCGCCTCGAAACACTCGAGGGAACGGCTACGCGACCGACCGCGGAAAAGGTCAAGGAAGCGCTTTTTTCGATGATACAGTTTGATATAGAGGGCAGGCGTGTGCTCGACCTTTTCGGAGGCTCGGGTCAGCTTGCACTCGAGGCGCTCAGCAGAGGCGCGGCAAGCGCCACGATCATCGACGCAAGCAGAGACGCAGCGTCGCTCATTATACGCAACGCTCAGAAAACAAAGCTCTATGACCGTACGCGTATCCTTACCTGCGACTGGGAGGCTTATCTGCGCGGAAATGCCGGCAAGGAACGGTTTGATATCGTATTCATCGACCCTCCGTATGCTTCCGACTATGCGCATCGGGCTGTTGATATGCTCATATCCGGTGATATGCTCACAGGCGGCGCGCTGATCGCCGTTGAGAGCGGCAGCGCCGAGCCTACCGAGCATGAGGGACTCAGGATACTGCGTCATACGAGATACGCCAAGACCTATATAACGCTGTATATCTACGGCGACGGTCAGAGCGAGTTCGTGACACAGTGAGCGGGCGGTAACGATATGCGAAAATGCATGGTCATCGGCAGCTTTGATCCGGTAACGGTCGGTCATGCCGAGCTTATCAGGCGCGCCGCCGAGCTTTTCGACCGCACATATGCGGTCATAATGCACAACAGTGAAAAGCAGTATCTGTTCAGCGGCGAGCAGCGGCTCAGGCTGCTTGAGCTTGCCTGCGGAGGAATATACGGAGCAAGTGCAGATATATACGAGGGGTATGCTGCCGACTATGCGCGGGAGCAGAAAATAGACTGCATCGTTCGCGGTATACGCGGTGAGGCTGATGTCGCTTACGAGCTTGAAATGGCGCGCTTTAACCGTGCGCGTTATCCCGACGCACAGACGATATTTCTGCCGGCATACGGTGACATGGCGAGCGTCAGCTCGACGCATGTCCGCGAGCTGCTTGCCGCAGGCGGCGATATAGACGAGCTTGTGCCGAAAGGTACCGCAGAGCTTATGCGCAGATACTATGCCGATATATCTGCGCAGGGTGCGGAAAAATCGTAAATTTTCCGTTTATTCGCAATTATGCCCCGTATTTTCCTTGAAATAATTATGGAAATGGTGTATAATAAATCACTAAAACATTTATGCCGCCCTTTACTTATAAATATGTATGGCAGAGCGGTACATCGCGAGGGTATATGGAATTCAATCATGTCTCCGTTCTTCTCGAAGAGGTAATAAATTCTCTGCAGGTAAAGCCGAACGGCTGCTACATAGACTGCACCGTCGGCGGCGGAGGACACAGCTATCATATTGCACAGCAGCTCGATCCGAAGCTCGGCGGCAGACTGTGGGGCATAGACCAGGACGAGTGTGCGCTGCTGGCTGCTTCCGAGAGGCTTGCTCCGTTCGGAGATACAGTACATCTTGTTCGTGATAATTTCTCAAATCTCGCCTCGGTTGCGTCTGAGCACGGCATCGGTCAGGCGGACGGCATACTGCTCGATCTCGGTGTTTCCTCATATCAGCTCGACACACCCGAGCGCGGCTTTTCTTATATTCATAACGCTCCGCTCGACATGCGTATGGACGACCGCTCTGCACTTACTGCCGCCGTTATCGTCAATACATATCCGGAGCACGAGATCGCCGATATTATTTCTCGTTTCGGCGAGGAGCGGTTTGCGCGAAAGATCGCGGCTCGGATATGCGAGATTCGTGCCGACGCACCGATAGAAACGACCTCTCAGCTTGCAGATATCTGCCGCTCGGTAATTCCCGCACGGCTTGCAGCGACCTCCGGCAATCCCGCGAAGCGTACATTTCAGGCCATACGGATCGCTGTCAATGCCGAGCTTGATGTTATCACACCCGCGCTGCGTGCAGCCGCCGAGCTGCTTGTACCGGGTGGCAGACTCGCGGTCATTACCTTCCATTCGCTTGAGGATCGCATCGTTAAGAACGAATTTTCAGAGCTTGCAGCAGGCTGCACCTGCCCGCCGGATTTTCCGGTCTGCGTGTGCGGGCATAAGCCAACACTGCGCATGATAACTAAGAAGCCCATATGTCCGGGTGTTCGGGAACTGCAGGATAATCCGCGCTCTCACAGCGCTAAGCTGAGAGTTGCCGAAAAGCTGCATCGGGATTGACGGACGGCGGTTATACTTTATATGCCGATAAAAAAGAAAGGAGCCTCGTATGCCGCAGGAAAAGAGAAAGATACTTTCCCCGTCCGCAGGAAAAGCGCAGAACGGGGCTCGATACGGAACGGCTGAGCGCTCGCAAGTCTCGAAAAACGGCGATCCGCGCAGCAGAGGAAATGCTCCCGATCACGCCGCGGCTCAAGATCGCAGCTCGTCACAAAGGGTACGCGCACCCGGCGCATCAGGCGAGAACGGAAGAAGCGGCGTGCATGCTTCACACAATTCTCGCGTAACTCAGAGCACAGGCACATCGCGCGGCTCGCAAAAATCGAATGGTCCGCGCGGCACACGCACCGATCAGCCTTACGGTGCAACCTTCCGTTTTCAGAAAATAACACCTGAGATGGCTGCAAATCATCGCGTCGAGCAGCAAAAGATTCGCTCCGGAGCTGACGGAAGAGCGGGTATAGGTTCTCGAGATATTCGCGGCGGCAGATCGGGCGGTGCAGGCAGCAACAGCACCGCTCGAAGCACCGGTTATAACGGTACGCGCAGCAGCTCGGTAACACGCAGCCCCGCGCGAGGGGGCACGAGTAAGAACAGACGCGGCTCGTCTTTAACAAGCCCGGCGGCTCCGTCCGGCGCTGCTGTAATACGTTCGCGCCTTACCGCGCGCAGAATGCCGACAATACGAACGGTCCAGTCACGCGTTGTAAGACGTTTTCCGCTCAAGATCATTCTGATAGCTCTGCTATGTACGGTGCTTTTTCTGCTTATTATCTATAATAATGTGCAATTAAACGAGAAAAATTCAAAGGTCGACGAGCTGAAGTCTACTGTCGTTGAGCTTGATTCAAAGCTGAGCGAGCTGACACTCAAGGTCGAAAAGAAAAACGATCTGCGCGAGATAGAACAGCGCGCTCTCGAACTCGGCATGGTCAAGGCGGATGAGCTGAAAAAGGTCTATGTCTTAATAAATTCCGCCGACAAAGTGGAGCTTGTTGATGACAACGCCGATGAAAAGCAGAGCTTCCGCATGACCGGACTGTTTGAGCAGGTGCGCAGCTTCTTTACCGGGCTGTTCGGACTCGACGACGGCAGCGCGGAAACGGGAGACGGCAGCTCCGGCTGATCGGATAAAGCATGTCTGTGTGCATACTCTGTCTCGGACGGGCATACAAATACACAGACGGAAGAACTAAAGTACCCCTGAGGGGAGGTGCCGAAGTGGCAACAAACGCAAGAAGAATAAACGGATTTATATCAAAGCGGGCGATAATACTGCTGTTCGCGTGTATAATTCTCGCGCTCGGACTTACGGCAAGACTGTTCTATCTTCAGGTGCTCCGCTATGATTATTACGAATCAATAGTTCTGAACAATGTCTCGGCAACTACGACCGTCAGCGCCTCGCGCGGTGTCATTACCGACCGAAACGGCGTTCAGCTCGCAAGCAATTATACAGTATACCGCATATTCATCGCTCCGAGAGAAATCGAAAACGAGGATCAGAAAACACTGATCTGTCAGGGGCTGTCCGACATTCTCGGCGTTTCTGTCGAAAAGATCCGCGAGCAGGCGGACATGAGCTACTATGCCGACCGAACGATAAAAAAGAATGTCGAGGAGGAGCAGGCGAGCGCCGTAAAGGAATTCATTGCCGACAACAAGCTCTCGCGTCAGATATATGTCGAGCCGTCGACAAAGCGCTATTATCCCTATAACGATCTCGCCGCTCAGGTCATCGGCTTTGTAAGCACCGACGGGGGAATGCTCGGAATAGAAAAGCGATATGATAAATATCTCACCGGCACGCCCGGACGATACATAACCGCACGCGATGCGTGGGGTAAGAGTATGACGAGCAAATATGAGACCTACGTCGAGGGTCAGGACGGATATACAGTCGAAACTACGCTTGATGTCAAGATCCAGGGTGCGCTCGATGCTCAGCTTGAAAAGACCTATAACGAGTCCAAGGCTACGAACCGCGTGACCGGAATCGTGCTTGATGTAAATACCGGCGGCGTTCTTGCAATGGGTACGTACCCGTCGTTTGATCTTAATAATCCGTATGAGATAGACGATAGTGTTCTCGAGCTGTTTGACGGCTATGAGGAGGATGCAAATCAACAGCGCGTACTCGAAAACGATAATTATTCAAACTATGCAGAGGTCGTATACGACTTTAAAAATATAAAAGAGCAGTACTCGCCCGACAGCGACGAATATTCGGAGGCATATATGAACCTCCTCTATTCAACATGGAAGAACAAGTCTGTCAGCGAGCTTTATGAACCCGGTTCGACCTTTAAGGTAATTACGACGAGCATGGCGCTTGAGGAAAATCTGATAACTCCGGATACCGAGTTTACATGTACGACACCGTATGTTGTAGAGGGTATAAAGATCCGATGCCACAAATACGGCGGTCACGGAACGAATAAATTCCGTTGGCTGCTTCAGCAGTCGTGCAACCCGACTCTGATCCAGATAGCTCAGCTTGTCGGACGAGAGAAGTTCTACAACTACTTTGAAGCGTTCGGGTATACATCGCAGACGGGCATAGACCTTCCTGCGGAGTCGTCGCCTATCTACCATGCCTTCAGCGGCTTCAATGCCGTCGAGCTTGCAACGTATTCATTCGGTCAGACCTTTAAGATATCGCCTATTCGTCAGATAACCGGGGTCAGCACCGTTGCCAACGGCGGCTATCTCATCACACCGCATATTGTTTCCCGAGTTGTTGACGGCAACGGAAATTCCGTCTATAACGCTAATGAGGAGCCTCAGCGTCAGGTCGTCAGCACAGAGGTATGCCGCACAATATGGGATATACTTGAGGAGGGCGTCGCGACAGACGGAGGCGCAAAAAACACCTATGTCCCCGGCTACAAGATAGCCGCAAAGACAGGTACTTCCGAGGTTCGAGACGTGCTCGATGACAACGGAAATTCATTTCTCCGTGTCGGTTCCACCGTCGCCTTTGCGCCCGCAGATGACCCGCAGATAGCCTGCATAATCGTTTGCGACGAGCCTATGACATCGCAGATATACGGTGCATACGTTGCCGCGCCTTACGTTGCTGCGGTAATGGAGGAGGTGCTCCCGTATATCGGTGTTGAGCGTCAGTGGTCCGATGAGGAGCGCGCGAAAATGAACACCACTGTTCGTGATTATGTCGGCGCTCCGGTTGCAAATGCCATCACAAATATGAAGAACCTCGGTATTAAATATAATATCGTAGGCAACGGTGAAGAGGTGACATATCAGGCGCCCGCAGGCGGAAGCGCCTTCAACAAGTCGAGCGGTACGGTCACTCTTTATTCGGGAGATGCAGTACCGAATAGATATATCACCGTCCCGAATCTTGAGGGACTCAGTGCCTCCGGGGCAAATCAGCGTATCGTAAATGCCGGACTTAATCCGGTTATTACAGGTGCGACCAACAGTGTTTCGGATGCGACCGCATTAGTCGTATCTCAGGAGCCCGCCGCAGGCTCGAGCGTTCTTTACGGCTCTACCGTTACGGTAACGCTGCGCTTTATCGGCGATACGGATGCCTGATCTGACGCATTTCCATGCGATGCATAATAATATAAAGCTGCTGTGATAATTGCGAGAATAATAGAATAATATTTAAAATCGAACACTGATATCATATCGCGCCGTGTGCGCAGAGCACACACGCGACGGATGTTGAAATACAAATTCTTCGCATATGCGAAAAATCATTTCTGTTCCGTCGGAGGTGCTATATGAATATTCGAGAACTGCTGCGCGGTGTTGTGCCGCTGAGAATAAAGGGAGAGCTGCCGAGCGATATATCGTCGCTTTCGTGCGACAGCCGCAGGACCGAGAAAGGATCGCTTTTCTTCTGTCTCGGCGGCATTGACCTCGAGGGAGAAGCGTTTCTTCCCGAGGCTGCCGCTCACGGCGCTGCTGCGGTCGTTGCATCGCATCCGCTTGAGTCTCCGCTGCCTCAGATAATCGTTTCTTCTCCGCGTGCGGCGTATGCCTCCGCTTGGAACAATATCAGCAGGCGACCGGGAGAGCGGCTGAGACTGCTTGCCGTTACGGGTACAAACGGAAAGACATCTGTCACGTATCTGCTGCGCAGCATTTTTCGTGCTGCCGGTATAAGCTCGTCGCTTATCGGAACGGTAGGCGGCGATATGACGTGCCCGGATCCCGATGTGCTTTACCCTCTGCTGTCACAGCTTGCGGATTCCGGCAGAGAGGCGGTCGTGATGGAAGCATCCTCTCACGCGCTTGCGCTCGAAAAGCTGCATCCGCTTGTTTTCGATGTCGGTGTCATTACGAATATTACGCGCGATCACGGCGACTTTCATCCGTCAGCCGAGGCGTATGTGCAGGCAAAGGCGAGCTTGTTCGACCGCTGCCGCGTTGGACTTGTCGGACTTGATTCAGCGACGGCTGCACCCCTGCTTGATCTTCTGATACCCGGCAGAATGCTCGGCTATTCGGCAGCAGGCGCATCCGGCGCCGAGTTCTCGGCGCGCGGTATAATCCGCAGCGAGCAGGGCACCGAGTACGAGCTCGTTTACGGAGAGGGAATATTCCGTGTGCATTCGCCTATGCCGTGGCGTTTTACCCCGGAAAATACGCTTGCTGCGGCATCGGCTGCGCTTGCGGCGGGCATCTTGCCGAGAGATGTACGTACCGGAATAGAATCGCTCACGCTTATTCCCGGCAGACTCGAGCGGATAACACCGCGAACGCGTACTCCGATGGGCGAAATATATGTCGACTATGCTCACACTCCCGATGCACTCGGAAAAGCCATAGCCTCGCTCCGAGATCTCTATTCGGGGCGGCGCATAACCGTGCTGTTCGGCTGCGGAGGAGAGCGCGACCGCGAAAAGCGTCCGATGATGGGCGCGGCTGCGGAGCAGGGCGCAGATTCTGTGATAATTACATCCGACAATTGCAGAAGCGAGGAGCCGATGCTGATAATATCGGAGATACTCTCCGGAGTTCTGCATCCCGAAAAAATGACCGTCATCTCGGATCGCCGCGAGGCGATAATCGCGGCGCTTGATCGGCTCGAGCCGGACGGTGTGCTTCTGCTTGCGGGCAAGGGGCACGAGGAGTATATAATCGACCGTGACGGACGACATAGATTTTCCGAGCGCGAGATAGTCTCCGACTATGCAAAAGGCAGATAGCATTACTTTGCCTGTGATCGTTTGCTGCGGCAGTGCGTCTGCTATCTCTGATATTTTCCGCCGAATCCAGCAACTGATAGTCAAGACCGATAAGTGACGGATCAACATATTCGAGGAATGACAATATGGGTATAAAGATAGGTACCGGCGGGCTTTCCGTCGAATGGATAATAAGAGCAACCGGCGGAGAGCTTTACACGGTCACCTGGCGCGGCTGCGCTGCCGGATGCGGACAGCTCGGCACTGCCGAAACAGCAGAACGTCGCGGCATCAGCACCGATACGCGTACGCTTGAAGCCGGGGAGATATATCTTGCTCTCGCGGGAGAGCGCTTTGACGGGCATCGGTTCATTCCCGCGGCATTTGAACGCGGAGCGTCGGCGGTGATCTGTTCGGCTTTGCCGGAGGATGCTCCGGAGGGCATGTATATAGTCACCGGAGACAGCGGACAGGCGCTCCTCGATATTGCGCACGCCTATAAGCGCGAGCTGAAGCAGCTGCGTCATACGGTTGCCGTGACCGGCAGTGTGGGAAAGACCACAACCAAGCAATTTATTTACGCCGTGCTCGCTCAGAAATACCGCACCGAAAAGACGGAGGGCAACTTTAACAATCTTGTCGGAATGCCGCTGACCGTGCTCTCCGTTTCTCCCGATTGCGAGGCTCTCGTTCTTGAGATGGGAATGAGCGCCGCAGGAGAGATATCTCGGATGAGCCGCTGCGCAGAGCAGGATACCGCTGTTATAACAAACATCGGAACAGCGCATATAGGTATGCTCGGCTCTCGAGAGGGTATACGCGATGCAAAGCTTGAGGTGCTCGAGGGGCTGCGCGCCGGAGGTCGACTGATCTGTACGGCCGAGCCGCTTCTCTCGGGTGTTTCGGCACTCAGGCTCTGCCCCGATGGTGATATAATTACCGAAAATATCACGCACTCCCCGAGCGGAGACGGTATGGATTTTGACCTGACCGTGCTCGGCGAGCACCTCGGACACATGCATATACCGGTGCTCGGCGAGCACAATGTCGCGGATGCCGCCATGGCTGCCTGCGTCGGTCGGCTGCACGGTGTAAGCGCCGAACAGATTCGTACGGGGCTTGCCGCATTTCAAAATGTCGGAGCTCGGCAGAGCGTTAAGACCGTGCACGGCATAACGGCGATCCTTGATTGCTACAATGCCTCGTCGGAGTCTATGATCGCATCGCTCGGTGTGCTGCATGATACGGCGCACGGCGGAAGAACGGTCGCTGTGCTCGGCGATATGCTTGAACTCGGAGAATATTCCGAGCAGCTTCACCGCAAGGTAGGCAGAGCTTTTGAAGGCATGGATATCGACACGCTGTATACATACGGCGCTGAGGCGCGATACATTGCGGATTCGGCAGGTGAATATGTCCGCTCTGTGCACAGCTACGGCACAGATGAACGAGACGAGCTGACAGATGCATTGCTTACAGAGCTGCATACGGGTGATACCGTTCTCTTTAAGGCAAGCAACGGAATGCGTCTCGGCGAGCTTGCGCAGGAGCTGCTCGACCGCACGGAAGAGCCGCAGCGTTAGCTCTGCCGTTGCAATTAAGATATGCTTCGGCATAATACCGTGCCGCCCGTCGTATTTCATCGGCTCGACATTAATGTTCTGTTGCCGATTCTACTCAAAAAATAAGGATAGCAGGGCGATATAAACAATCTTTCGCCGCTGATAAAAGGAGAGCTTGATTTGAAGAACGAAATGTTGCTGTACTTTTTCGCCTCCGTTATAATGACATTCGCCCTCACGGCGCTAATAACAAGAGCTATCATTCCGAAGCTGAAGAGCATCAAGCTCGGGCAAAAGATACTCGATATCGGTCCGCGCTGGCATAAATCGAAGGAAGGCACGCCGACTATGGGCGGCATCGCTTTTATTCTCGCATCGCTCATCACTACCGTGACCGTCGGTATCTTTGCGGCATATCGGGGAAAATTCGACAGCTTCGGCAAGGTGGCATGCGTCACCGGAATGATAGTCTGCAGCGGTCTGATCGGCTTCTGTGACGACTATATCAAATTTGTCCGCAAGCAGAATGAGGGATTGCGCGCATGGCAAAAGTTCTCGCTGCAGTCGATAGTCGCGATAGCATTTCTCTTTGCTTATACTAAGCTCGGCTATGCCGATACGACTGTATTTATACCGTTTGCGCGTTCCTACATCGAGCTCGGTGCAGCGTATTACATAATCGGCTTTTTGCTTATAACCGGTTTTATCAACAGTGTAAATCTCAGCGACGGGATCGACGGACTCGCGTCTTCTCTTGTGTTTGTGATTGCGGGTTTCTTCGCTGTTGTTGCATTCCGCACCGAAGACTTTGATCTTTGCTATCTCTCGGCGCTTGCAATAGGCGCTTGTCTCGGCTTTCTTATGTATAACTTTCATCCTGCGCGCATATTTATGGGTGATACCGGATCGCTGTTTCTCGGCGGTGTGGTCGTAGGGCTCGCATTCCTTGCCTCCGATCCTCTTATTCTGCTTATCGCGGGCTTTATATACCTCGTAGAGAGCGCATCGGACATTATACAGGTCGGAGTTTATAAGCTCACGCACGGTCGCCGCCGATTCTTTAAAATGGCGCCGATCCATCATCATTTCGAGCGCTGCGGATGGAGCGAAAACAAGATAGTTTGCAGCTTTTCGCTGTTCACCGCAGTTATGTGCGTTATTGCATATATCGGTCATGTCGGTATCTGATAACAACGCGATCCGAACGGAGAAATCAGTATGAACGAGAATTTTGACCGCAACGCGCGGCAGTTGAATAACACCCGGCAGCGTCGCGATGGCGGCGGTACCGCACAGTACCGTCAGGCATCAAATCAGATGCAGTCTCCGGGCTCGCACCCTCAGACTCAGACGTTTAACTCGGTCGGCTCTTCTGTCGGAAGAACCGACTCGCGCGTCGGAAACGGCTCGGTCGAACGCCGAAGAAAGAACTCATCCGCAGCCAACCGCAGCAGCTCAGTAAAGACCGAGAGAGGTCAAAGTGCGGCTATAAATAAAAATCACGAGAGGAATAACGGGAAGAAGCACGGAAAGAAAAAATCCTCGCTCCCTAAATGGCTGCTGCTCCCTGATTCGGGTGCGGAAGAGGACATCATACGCATAAAGGGCAGCTTTGACCGCCCTATGCTGATAATAGTACTTGCACTTATCGGATTCGGACTTATCATGGTATTCAGTGCAAGCTACGTTTATGCGCTGTCCAAAACCGGAGACAGTCTGTTTTATTTCAAGCGTCAGCTGCTCTTTGCATTGCTCGGTATCTTAGCGATGATATTCGCGATGAACGTCGACTATCGAACTATCTACCGTTTTGCGGCGCCGGCATTTATCGCGACAAGCGTACTGCTTGTTCTTACTCCTCTGTACGGCATGGCGGCGGGGGTAGCTACGCGCTGGATAGATATCGGAGGAATACGCTTTCAGCCGTCCGAGATCATGAAGCTCGTGCTTGTACTGTTTCTTTCGCGATACTTTATGATCTATGAAAAAGCCGCGACTAACCCCAACGACAAGACGCAGTCATCTATCTACGGTCTGTTCGTTCCGGGTGCGTATGTCCTATTTGTCTGTGTTCTTATTGCGCTCGAGAACCATTTCTCGTGCATGATAATAATGTTCTCTATCGGAATGGTGGTAATATTCGTCTCCGGCGTAAGAATGTTCTGGTTCGCCGTTGCCGGCTCCGTCGCTGCTGTCGCCGCATTGATCGCGATAATGTTCTCATCCTATGCGCGTGAGCGCGTCGACGTTTGGCTGCGTCCCGAAAGATACAGCACGGACGATGAGGTATATCAGACGCTTCAGGGTCTGTATGCCATCGGCTCGGGCGGTTTTCTCGGAACCGGGCTCGGAAACAGCCGTCAGAAGCATCTGTTCGTCTCGCAGCCGCAGAACGACTTTATCTATACCATTGTCTGCGAGGAACTCGGCTTTGTGGGCGCGGTCGGCGTTATTGCGCTGTTTCTGCTGCTTATTTGGCGTGGCTGCGTCATTGCACTTCGCGCGCCCGATACGTTTTCACAGCTCGTTGTCGTAGGAATCATCGGCAAGGTCGCAATTCAGGCGCTGCTTAATATCGGCGTCGTTACGGCATGTCTGCCAAATACGGGAATCTCGCTTCCGTTTTTCAGCTACGGAGGTACGGCTCTTGCGATGCAGATAATGGAGATGGGTATCGTGCTCGGAATATCAAGGTATTCACGACGAACGTAGCCGGCGGAGTGAGAAATAATTCGTATTTTAAATACTTGTCGCGCTGCCGTGCGGCTGGGTCGTTGCTCAGAAAAAAATGAATACCGATGCACTTGTTAAATTCGAGATTTCATTTCGAGCCGCAGCGCTTTTTCGCTCACCGGATCGCAAGAAGCTAATCGAAAGGACATATTATGCGAGTATTAATGACAGGCGGAGGAACGGGAGGTCATGTTAATCCCGCCATCGCCATAGCGGATAAAATTAAAATAATGGAGCCGGATTCGGATATTGCCTTCGTCGGCACGCCGCGCGGTATCGAAAACAAGATAGTCCCTGCGGCGGGATATCGACTGTATCATGTCGATATACGCGGACTGAAACGGAGTTTCTCGCTTGAGAATTTGCGCACCGCCGCACTGATGGTCAAGTCTCATCACGAGGCGCGAAAGCTGCTGAAGCTCTTCAAGCCGGATCTTGTATTCGGGACCGGCGGATATGTCTGCTGGCCGGTGGTCAGAGCTGCAAGTGAGATGGGCATTCCTACCGCGCTGCACGAATCAAATGCAAGCCCCGGCGCCGCAGTTAAGATACTCGAGTCGCATGTTGACCGCATCTATGTCAATTTCGAGTCTACGCTCGGACGGCTGCATCATCCGGAAAAGGCTCTGCGCGTCGGCAATCCTCTGCGGTCTCAGTTCGGCGAGATCAGCCGCGAGGAGGCGCTGCGTACACTCGGCTATGAGGGCAAATATCGCCGCATGATTCTCTCCTGCGGAGGCAGTCTCGGCGCTGAGAAGATCAACTGCGAGGTACTGCGCTTTATGCGCGACTATGTCTCAAAGCATCCCGAGATAAAGCATATACACGCGAGCGGAGCTATCGAGCGCGATGCTGCAAAGGAATTATTTGACAGTTATGGTCTCGGAGAATACCCGAATCTCGAACTGTGCGAATATATATACGATATGCCGCTTAAAATGGCTGCTGCCGATCTTGTTATCAATCGTGCCGGCGCAATAACGCTCTCCGAGCTTGCCTTTCAAGGTAAGCCCTGCGTGCTTATACCGTCGCCGAATGTCACCGATAATCATCAGTATAAAAACGCACGAGAGCTTGAGGAGGCGGGAGCTGCTCTCCTGCTGCAGGAGAGCGAGCTCGAGGGAGACGTATTTACCGAGGCTGTATCTGAGCTTGTCGAAAGCAGGGAAAGACTTGCTTCCATGAGCGAAGCTATACGCCGCTTTGCAGTTCCGGACAGCGCCGACAGGATCTATGCAGATATAAGAGCGCTGCTCGATGAAAGATCGAGCGGCAAATAACCGTCACTTGCATATTAATTATAAAAAAACGGATATGTCATGGCGTGAAGCCGAGACATATCCGTTTGTTGTTTATGCAAGGCAGGGGCGTGTAGAGTATAACGGATCATTTAAGAAATCCGCTGATGATCTGCTCCTCTGCCTCATGCTCTGTAAGACCAAGCGTCATGAGCTTTATAAGCTGCTCGCCTGCGATCTTTCCGATAGCCGCCTCATGAATGAGTGATGCGTCTATGTGATTTGCGGTAAGCTCGGGAATCGCACTGACCGAGCCGTGATCCATGATAATTGCGTCGCACTCGGTGTGACCCGTGCAGCGATTGTTTCCGTTTATCTTGGAGAGGAACACCTGATGCGAGCTGTCGCGCGCGACCGAGCGCGAAACAACGCTTGCATGACTGTCCTCGCCGTCCATGTCTACAGTAAAATCGGTCTTTGCCGTCTGTTTGCCGTGCGTCATTATCTTCTCATGTATCACGAGAGTAGAGCCTGCCGCGAGCTTTGCTCTTGTCGTACGGACGGTTGAATCCACGCCCTTAATCTGCAGGGTGTCCATCTCCATGGTCGAGCCTTCGCCGAGCGTTACCTCGGTAGTAGGATTCAGAACGCGCTCCCCGCTGCCGTCGCCTGTCCCGTAGTGTTTTTCAATATATTTTACACGCGCGTTCTTTTCAAGGAAGAAGCGGTGAATGCCGTCATGCTCGGATTTTTTATCTCCGCCGTTGTGAATGCCGCAGCCTGCAACGATAGTCACGTCCGCATCCTCGCCTACATAAAAATCGTTATATACCATATCCTCAAGTCCGGATTGCGTAAGAACGACGGGGATGTGCACGCTCTCGTTTTTTGTTCCGGGCTTTATGATAATGTCGATTCCGGGTACGTCGGTCTTTGTAACGATATCTATATGCTCGGTCGTGTTGCGCGAATCGAGCTTTCCGTTAGCGCGGATATTGTATGCGCCGCTCGGTATCTCATGCAGATCGGAAATCTGCTCGAGCAGCTGTCTTTGAATATTATCCATTGAAAATCTCTCCTTAGCCGAGCTTGTCAGTCAGTGTCTTGCATGCGGAGGGCGAGCCGAGCAGAGTGGGAAGAATGCGCTCGCGCTCTCCGAAATCCTTAACCTCGCCGCCTGCGATCACAATTATCTTATCGGCGATGCCGAGAATGCGCTCCTGATGCGAGATGATGATTATGCTTCCTCCGAATTGCTTATGCATGTTCTCAAATACCGTAATGAGATTTCCGAAGCTCCAGAGGTCTATGCCCGCCTCCGGCTCGTCGAATATCGACAGCCTTGTCCCTCTCGCGAGTATGGTGGCGATCTCAATGCGCTTCAGCTCGCCTCCCGAGAGGCTTGAATCCACCTCGCGTCCGATATAGTCGCGCGCGCACAGTCCGACCTCCGAGAGGTATTTGCACGCCTCGCTGATGCCTATCTTTTTGCCTGCGGCGATGGTTATGAGGTCGCGCACTGTAAGCCCCTTGAAGCGGACCGGCTGCTGAAAGGCAAAGCTGATGCCCGCCTTTGCGCGCTCGGTTATTCCGAGCTCGGTCACATCCTCACCGTCGAGGAGGATCCTGCCGGTATCCGGCTTTTCGATCCCGGCAATTATCTTCGCAAGGGTAGATTTGCCGCCGCCGTTCGGTCCGGTTATTGCAACAAAGCGATCGTCTGTTTTCAGATTTATATTTTTAAGGATCTCCTTTTCGCCGCCGTCCGACGGTGCAGAGAAGGAGATGTTTTGCAGTTCAAGCATCGGTTTGTCTCCTATTAATATTGTTGTCTGTCGGTCATTGCCGTTTATTATACCACCTGCCGCAGGGAAAGTCTATAATAATCGACCGTTTTTTTCATTTTATTAATATTTGTTTTATACGTGGCTGTCGGCGGCGTTAAACAAATATGACGGTGCGGAAATATTCCGTCGACCACCGAACAAAGCAAGTATAAGCGGATATGTGCGGAGCGCCTACATGCGCATGTCAGTCGGCAGAACGCATTTTCTTGCGGTACTGATGCGGAGTTGTGCCTACATGACGGCGGAATGTTTTGATAAAATAGCTTATCTCGTTAAAGCCGCAGTTAAGTCCGATGTCGGTAATGCTCGTATCGCTCGTGATGAGCTGCTCGCAGGCGCGCTCTATACGATAACTGTTGACATATTCTATCGGAGTCTTGCGCGTCATGCTGTAAAAGAACGAACAGAAATATTTCGGAGTCATTCCCGCCGTCTTGGCAAGGTCAGCGAGCATTATTCTCGAGGCATAGTTTTCCTCGATATATCCGATAACTCGCTTGAATGGCTCGAGCTGACCGGTACTGCGCTTGTCCGCTATCCGTTCGCCGCCGTAGAGATGACGCATTGTTATGACACCGATAAGCTGCAGGATAGCTCCCTGAACGACAAGCTCAAAGCCGTTTGCACCGTTTTCCGATGCCTCTCGTATGCTCGCTGCAAGCGACAGTATCTTTTCATCTCCGCTCGGCAGTATCGGCGTAACGACTCTGTGATGTGAGATGATATCGCTTATTGCCTTGTTGCCCGCTTGATTACGCGTCAGCAGCGCACGCATATCGAACACAATCGAGTCGTATACGGCGTGCTCCGGCTTTGCGCTGTGGACAACACCGTCGCTGATGAAGCATGCATCTCCGGCACCGAGCCGATAATCCGTGCCGTCGAGATTTACGTTCAAAAAGCCGCTCTCGACAACGATAAGCTCGTGCTCTATGTGCCAGTGATGTATCATTTCATAGCGCGGATGATCGTGTGTTACGTGATAGTAGGCTATCGGATAGCTGACCGTGCCGTGCTGTATTCTTTCAAAATAATCGAGATATTTCATGTCTCTGCCTTTCGTTTTTTCGACGCCTGCAACACCGGCTGCGGGAAAATTGTCCGATTGCGCGGTATATCCGCGCAGTGTGCAATACGCTGAGACCCGGTGCAAAAATGCATGCGGTCTTTGACGGTTCGACGGTAAAAACCGTATTGCTGCGGTAAAACTATCGTATTTATTCTTTACATTCGCGATATGTTATTATAGCCGAAAATGTGAAAATAATTATATTTTTTGCTATTATAACACAAGAACGGCATCGCTGTCAATGATATAATGGTCACGGATAGAGATATCCCCCGAAATAAGACTCCAATATGAAAGGAAGTAATAAATCATGGCAAAGAACCTTTATGTCGGCGAGTACCCTGCAATAGGCATCCGCCCGATCATCGACGGCCGCAGAGGACCTATGAAGCTCCGCGAGAGCCTTGAGGGTCAGACTATGGCTATGGCAGAGGCTGCAAAGAAGCTCTTCGAGGAGAATCTCCGTTATTCCAACGGCGAGCCCGTAAGAGTCGTTATTGCAGATTCCTCTATCGGCAGAGTGCCCGAGTCCGCAGCCTGCGCAGAGAAGTTCCGCCGCGAGGGTGTGGCGGTAACTCTGTCAGTAACACCCTGCTGGTGCTACGGCTCCGAGACTATGGACATGGATCCTATGACCATCAAGGGAGTATGGGGCTTTAACGGCACAGAGCGTCCCGGCGCAGTATACCTTGCGTCCGTACTCGCAACGCATGCGCAGAAGGGTCTGCCCGCGTTCGGTATCTACGGTCACGAGGTTCAGGACCGCGATCAGGTAACCGACATCCCCGAGGATGTTAAGGAAAAGCTGCTCCGCTTCGGCCGTGCAGCTATCGCCGTTGCTACGATGCGCGGTAAGTCCTATCTCCAGATCGGCTCGGTAACGATGGGCATCGGCGGCTCTATCATGGACCAGGACTTCATGGAGAGCTACCTCGGTATGCGTGTCGAGAGTGTCGATGAGGTCGAGATCCTTCGCCGTATGGAAGAGGGCATCTACAACAAGGAAGAGTTTGAGCGCGCACTCGCATGGACCAAGGAGCACTGCAAGGAGGGCAGAGACGATAACCCCGACTTTGTCCGCTTCAACCGCGAGCAGAAGGATAAGCAGTGGGAGTTCACCATAATGATGTACTGCATCATCAAGGACCTGATGAACGGCAATCCCAATCTGCCCGAGGGCTGCGAGGAGGAGATGGTCGGACACAACGCCATCGCCGCAGGCTTCCAGGGTCAGAGACAGTGGACCGACCATTGGCCGAACTGCGACTACCCCGAGGCTGTTCTCAATTCGTCCTTTGACTTTACCGGCAAGAAGGAGCCTATGACCTTCGCGACCGAGAATGACGTTCTCAACGGCATCAGCATGCTGTTCATGCGCCTGCTCACCAACCGTGCGCAGATCTTTGCAGACGTTCGTACCTTCTGGTCTCCCGAGGCTACAAAGCGCGTTACCGGCTATGATTTCGAGGGTCACGCTAAGGAGAACGGCGGTATCATCCACCTCCTCAACTCCGGCGCAGCATGCCTTGATGCATGCGGTGAGTGCATTGATGAGAACGGCAACCACGTTATGAAGCAGTGGTGGGATGTTACCGACGAGGATATCAAGAAGATGACCGACGCTACCGTTTGGTGCGAGGCGGGCTTCGATAACTTCCGCGGCGGCGGATTCTCGAGCCATTTCGTTACCCGCGCCGAGATGCCTGCTACCATGATTCGTCTGAATCTCGTCAAGGGACTCGGACCGGTCCTTCAGATTGCAGAGGGCTGGACCGTCAACCTTCCCGACGAGGTCACCGATACGCTCATGGAGCGTACTAACCCCACATGGCCCTGCACATGGTTTACTCCTCGCTGCGACGGCAAGGAGGGCAGCCCGTTCAAGAGCGCATACGACGTTATGAACAACTGGGGCGCTAACCACGGTGCCATTTCCTACGGTCACATCGGCGCAGACCTCATCACTCTCTGCTCGATGCTCCGCATTCCCGTATGCATGCACAACGTTCCCGAAAAGGACATCTTCCGTCCCGCCGCTTGGAACGCATTCGGCATGGATAAGGAAGGTCAGGACTTCCGCGCTTGCGGAAACTACGGCCCGCTTTATAAGTAAGCTGCGTTATATATCGAACGGTCGATGATGCTTTGGCTCGCTTATGTGAGGCGTGCGGAATGATCCGCTCCGCTCTTAAATATAAGAGGCGGTCTTAACAATTATTGTGATGTTAAAACCCATCCGCACTTCATATGCGGGTGGGTTTTTATTCGTTTTTGTGCAAAATGTCCCTATTTTTGCATGAGAGCGACATTTGTCATTCAAAACCGTACTTGACAACTTTTTCAGTTTGATTTATTATATATATTATAGTATAATATGTGCAGTGGCTGTGAGGATGAGTCTCGTGCGGCTGCTTTTGCCGCACGAGCACCGGAAGCTCGGCACTGCGCATAAAGGTGTATGCGGGCACCTACTTACCCGCACAATACGATGACGGCGCGATATTGCCGCAGGATCCGAAAGGAAATAACGATAATGTACAAAATCGCCTCAAAAAGAGAGCTGAATCCATCGGTCGTTATGATGGAGATAGATGCTCCGCTGGTAGCGAAAAAAGCACTGCCGGGACAGTTTATAATTCTCCGTGTCGATGAGGACGGAGAGCGGATTCCTCTTACGGTCGCCGGTACCGACCGCGAGCGCGGAACGGTAAAGATAATATTTCAGATAGTCGGCAGCACTACCAAAAAGCTCAGCTTCAAATCCGAGGGCGAGAGCATTACCGATTTTGTCGGACCGCTCGGCAAGCCTACCGAGCTTGACGGGATAAGCCGCGCATGCATCGTCGGCGGTGGAGTAGGATGCGCTATTGCACTTCCTATTGCCGAGGCACTGCATGAGGCAGGCGCGCATGTTACAAGCATCGTCGGCTTCCGCTCGCACGATATCGTCATTCTTGAGGATGAATTCCGCGCATGCTCAAACGAGCTTGTTATGATGACCGACGACGGCAGCTACGGCAGAGCTGGCAATGTCACGGTGCCGCTGAAAGAGATGCTTGAGTCGGGCGAGAAGTTCGATATGATAATCACCATCGGTCCGCTTATCATGATGAAATTCGTAACGCTGACCGCAAAGCCGTTCGGCGTTCCCGTAACGGTTTCAATGAACCCGATAATGATAGACGGCACAGGAATGTGCGGCGGATGCCGCCTGACGCTCCGCCGCGACGGCGAGCGCGTTACAAAGTTCGCTTGTGTCGACGGCCCCGATTTTGACGGCTATGAGGTAGACTTTGACGAGGCAATGTCGCGCGGCAGAATGTATATGCCTTTTGAGCGTCATGCATATGAGGCGACATGCAATCTGTTCGCAAAGGAGGCGGAGTAAGATGCCGATAGTACCGAAGAGATACGAAATGCCGGTTCAGGCACCCGAGATAAGAGGTCACAACTTCGGCGAGGTCGCGCTCGGCTACGATGAGACGCTTGCGGTCTCCGAGGCACAGCGCTGCCTCTCGTGTAAGAATCAGCCCTGCGTATCCGCCTGCCCCGTAAATGTACATATCCCGGACTTTGTCCGCTGCGTCAAGGAGGGGAGATTCGAGGATGCATATTCGGTCATTTCCGAGTCCTCGTCGCTGCCCGCGGTCTGCGGCAGAGTCTGCCCGCAGGAGACACAGTGCGAGAGCCGCTGTACTCTCGGCGCTAAGTTCGAGCCGGTGGCGATAGGCAGAATAGAGCGTTTTGTCGCCGACCGTCACGCGACCGCAGAGTACGCGACCGCAGAGCGTCCCGCATCGAGCGGACATCGCGTTGCGATAGTCGGATCGGGTCCGTCGGGACTTTCTTGTGCCGGCGACCTTGTAAAGGAGGGGCATGAGGTCACCGTTTTTGAGGCTCTTCATACCGTCGGCGGTGTGCTTGTTTACGGAATTCCCGAATTCCGCCTGCCGAAGAGCATCGTTGCGGGCGAGGTCGAGAAGCTCGCGGCGCTCGGCGTCGAGTTCCGGACAAATGTAGTCATCGGCAAGACACTTACTGTCGACGAGCTGCTCGAGGATGGCTTCGAGGCTGTCTATATTGCCTCCGGCGCAGGCCTGCCGATGTTTATGAATATCCCCGGTGAATCGCTCAAGGGGGTGTATTCCGCAAACGAATTTTTGACCCGCAGCAACCTCATGAAGGCATATCGCGAGGACAGTGATACTCCGATAATGAAGGGCGGGAGGGTAGCTGTCGTCGGCGGAGGAAATGTCGCTATGGATGCTGCGCGCACTGCGCTGCGCCTTGGAGCGGATAAGGTATATATCGTTTACCGCCGCTCGATGGATGAGCTTCCCGCGCGGCGTGAGGAGGTCGAGCATGCTCGGGAGGAGGGCATTGAGCTCAAGCTCCTGACCAACCCGGTAGAGATACTCGGCTACAATAACCCAGATAACCCGCGCGACGAGCGCAACGGCTTTGTCACCGGAATGCGCTGCATCCGCATGCAACTCGGTGAGCCGGACGAACGCGGCAGGTGCAGACCCGAGCCTATTCCGGATTCCGAGTTTACGCTTGAGGTCGACACGGTCGTTATGTCCATCGGTACAACTCCGAATCCGCTCATAAAGAGCACGACCGACGGACTTGACGTAAACAGCCGCGGCGGCATCATAACCGACGAGCACGGTGCCACGAGCCGAAAGGGCGTATTTGCAGGCGGCGACGCAGTAACCGGTGCAGCCACAGTTATTTCGGCTATGGGAGCCGGCAAGACGGCTGCTGCCGCTATCTGCGAGTATCTCGACGGCAGAAGAGACTGACAGAATCGGCAGTCTCGGCGCTATCGTCCGGTCCCGCACAGCGGCTTTATGGCACGAGACGATATGGAGAAATATATTTCGGAGCGGGATGCCGCATGATGATATCCCTCACGGCACATCCCACTCCGAGGATGTGCCGTTTTCTCTTTATGCGTGCGTCATGCGCCGGTTCGACAGAATTTGTGCGGAACAGTATTAAAGAAACGGCAACGGCGTATTTCAATTATTTTAATTTGCGGTTTTACAAAATTCTATTGATAATCCCTAATTAATATGGTATAATACCCGGAGTATAATAATGCTCTAATCCGAAACATGCGGCGATTTTCGCCGTGCGAAAAAGAAAGGTGCGGTCTATCTATGAACAAAATCACAGTTATCGGAACCGGAAGTGTCGGTTCGACAATCGCTTATACCCTTGCGGTTACGGGTATAGCCTCCGAAATCGTAATGGTTGATATCAACGAGGAAAAGGCGCTCGGTGAGGCGCTCGACATACGTCAGGGAATCCCCTTCTGCGGGTCCTCTGTCTCTGTCTATGCAGGCTCTTACCGTGATGCGGCAGGCTCCGACATCGTAGTTCTGACAAGCGGCGTGGCTCGTAAGCCCGGTCAGTCGCGTCTCGACCTCACACAGACAAATGTAAATATTACAAAGAGCATTATCCCCGAGATAACAAAGTACGCTGACAAGGCTGTTTACGTTATCGTCAGTAATCCTGTCGATATTCTTACATATGTATTTATGAAGTGCTCGGACATTCCCGAAAACCGTATAATCGGTTCGGGTACTATACTCGACACAGCTCGTCTGCGTTCGCGCATATCCGAGTACTACAACATCAACCAGAAGAATGTTCACGCATACGTGTTCGGTGAACACGGCGACTCTTCATTCGTGCCGTGGTCCATCGCCAATATCTCTAACATTCCGATCGACGGCTATGCAGACGCGATCTCCGGTCAGGATACACTTCCGATGCCGAAGCTCGACCATGAAGCTATCGAGGACTATATGAGAAAATCCGGAGGAATGGTCATCTCCCGCAAGGGCGCGACCTACTATGCTATTGCAGTATCGGTAACTCACATCTGCGATCGCTTGCTCCAGAGCATCAACTCTACCATGACCGTTTCCTCGATGATGCACGGCGAGTACGGCATCGACGATGTATGCCTCTCGACCTTGAGCGTTGTCGGACACGAGGGCTATGTCGGACGTATCCTTTATCCGCTGAATGACAATGAGGTAGGTCTGCTCCGTCACAGCGCCGACTGCCTCAAGGATATCATTAAGCAGATCAATATCTGAGCGAAAGGTTCGGTTATATGATGGAATTCAGAACAGAACACGATTCGATGGGCGAGGTGAAGGTCCCCGCCGACAAATACTGGGCGGCGCAGACACAACGCAGCTCCGAGAACTTCCGTATCGGTGTGGGTATCGAAACTATGCCGTGCGAGATCGTTCACGCTTTCGGTATCCTCAAGAAGGCGGCAGCACTTGCAAACGCTGAGCTTCGCCCCGAGAAAATGACGGCGGAGAAGCTCGACGCGCTGACAAAAGCAGCCGACGAGGTCATCTCCGGTCAGCTTATCGAACATTTTCCGCTCGTAGTATGGCAGACCGGCTCGGGTACGCAGTCTAACATGAATGCGAACGAGGTCATTGCCAACCGCGGCAACGAGATCGCCGGCAAGAAGCTGCTTCACCCGAACGATGATGTAAACATGAGCCAGTCGTCGAACGATACCTTCCCGACGGCAATGCATATTTCTGCTGTCCTCGCTATCGAGGATAAGCTCATTCCCGCAGTCGATACGCTTATTGCTACATTCAAGCGCCTTGAGGCGGAGAACGAGGGCATTGTTAAGAGCGGAAGAACGCATCTTCAGGATGCAACACCCATAAAGTTCTCGCAGGAGATAAGCGGCTGGCGCAGCTCTCTTGAGCGTGACCGCGAGCTGCTCACCCTTGCACTCGGTCCGCTCTACGGTCTCGCGCTCGGCGGCACGGCAGTCGGAACGGGGCTAAATGCGCCCAGGGGCTTTGACGAGCTCGTCGCCGCTAAGGTCGCCGCTATAACGGGCAAGACCTTCGTTACATCGCCTAACAAGTTCCACGCACTCACCTCTAAGGATGAGATAGTATTCGCTCACGGCGCGGTTAAGGCGCTCGCGTGCGACATGATGAAGATAGCAAACGACGTCCGCTGGCTTGCGTCCGGGCCCCGCGACGGTCTCGGCGAGATAAGAATTCCCGAAAACGAGCCCGGCTCGTCCATCATGCCCGGCAAGGTCAACCCCACGCAGTGCGAGGCGGTGACCATGGTCGCCGTTCAGGTAATGGGCAACGATACCGCCGTTTCCATGGCTGCATCGCAGGGTAATTTCGAGCTGAATGTGTTCATGCCCGTATGTGCGTATAACTTCCTCCAGTCGGTAAGACTCCTCGCAGAGGCCATCGTATCCTTTGATAAGAACTGTGCCTCCGGCATCGTTGCTGACAAGGATAAGATGTACCACAACCTCCACAACTCACTGATGCTCGTCACAGCTCTCAACCCGTACATCGGCTACGAGAACGCCGCAAAGACAGCAAAGAAGGCGTACAAGGAGGGCATATCGCTGAAGCAGGCATGCGTCGAGCTTGGCTTCCTTACCGAGGAAAAATTCGATGAGGTATTCCATCCCGAGCTGATGGTATAAGGCGAAGAGCGGTTCGGAGCATAGCTCCGAGGCGGCGGGGAGCTGTCTCGCCGTAACCGCATTTCCCGGCTTTTCGCTGCACGGTGCAGCGATTTTGCAGGCAAGCAAGCCTAAACTCCACAGAGAAAGGATGCCTTCGCAAAGCGAATGCTATGGTCAAAAATATGAAATTTAATTATTTTCCCGGCTGTACACTGAAGAACAAGGCAAAGGATCTCGACCGTTATGCGCGTCTGTGCGCGGACAAGCTCGGTGTTGAGCTCTGCGAGATCCCCGAATGGCAGTGCTGCGGCGGTGTTTTTACAACGGCTCTGAACGACCCGGTCACAAAGCTCTCCTCGATTCGCGCGCTTGAATATTCACGCGACAACGGCGGAGTTCTCGTGTCGGTCTGCTCGGGCTGTCATAACGTCCTTAAGCAAACCAATGAAGCCGTTAAGCGCGGCGAGCCTATCGCAAAGAAATCGGCTCTCTATATGGGCAGCGAGCAGCAATACGCGGGCGAGACCGAGGTAATTCATTATCTCGAAATGCTCCGCGATAAGATAGGCTTTGATAAGATAAAAGCTGCGGTCACAAATCCGCTCACGGGCAGAAGAATCGCAACCTATTACGGCTGCCTGCTTCTGCGTCCCGCTTCAGCAATGCGGATGGACGATCCGGAGAACCCCACTATCCTTGAGGATTTTGTCCGTGCCATCGGTGCGGAGCCCGTTATCACCGCACAGCGCAACGAGTGCTGCGGCGGATATGTAACGCTCGAGAATCGCGCTCAGGCAGAGAAGAGAAGCGGCAAGGTGATGTCGAGCTTTGAGGAGTACGGTGCGGATTCGGTCATTACCGCATGCCCGCTGTGCATGTACAACCTCAGAAGGAACTCTGCATCGAGTCTCCCCGTTATCTATTTCACCGAGCTGCTTGCAGAAGCGCTCGGCATCAAGGATGGTGACGCAGAATGATGACCGATAAGAAATATCTCGCCGAGCAGATCGCCATGACGAGCGGCGTTGATGTCCGCAAGTGCATGATGTGCGGAAAGTGCTCCGCATCCTGCCCGTCTTACGACGAGATGGAATATCACCCCCATCAGTTCGTAAAGATGGTAGAGAGCGGTGATATTGAACCCCTGCTCGAGTCCGAGTCGCTCTATCACTGCCTTACCTGCTTTGCGTGCGTTGACCGTTGTCCGCGCGGCGTAAAGCCCGCAAATGTCGTCGAGGCTGTCCGTCTCGCTGCGGTTCGCCGCAAGGGCGGAAATCACCTGCCCCCCGATCGTCTCCCCGAGCTCCTCGACGAGGATATACCCGGGCAGGCACTTGTCAGCGCTATGCGCAAATATGTAAAGTAATTTGGTTTTCCGAGGCCGTGCGGCTTCGTCAATTACGAAAAAGGAATTGGTTTAAATATGCAGAAAATCGGAGTATTCGTTTGTCACTGCGGCACCAATATCGCGTCCACCGTCGATGTACATCAGGTCGCCGAAGTGCTTAAAAATGAGCCGGGAGTTGTTTTCTCGACCGATTATCAATATATGTGCTCCGAGTCCGGTCAGGATATCATCAAGAATGCTATCCGTGAGTACGGTCTCGGCGGCGTAGTTATCTGCTCCTGCTCTCCGCGTATGCACGAGGCGACCTTCCGCCGTGCGGCTGAGAGTGCGGGGCTTAACCCCTATCTCGTCGAGATAGCCAACATTCGCGAGCAGTGCTCCTGGATACATAAGGACATGGGCAGCGCTACCGAGAAGGCTATAATCCTCGGCAGAACAGCTATCGCAAAGGTACATCTGAATGCGCCTCTTGTCGCAGGCGAGAGCCCCGTTACCAAGCGCGCGCTCGTTATAGGCGGCGGTATTGCAGGTATTCAGACCGCGCTCGATATCGCTGATGCGGGCTTTGAGGTCGACATCGTCGAGAAAAAGCCTACCATCGGCGGTAAGATGGCTCAGATAGACAAGACGTTTCCTACCCTCGACTGCGCGGCGTGCATACTCACGCCTAAGATGGTCGACTGTGCGCAGAGCGACAAGATAAACATCTACGCATACAGCGAGGTAGATTCGGTTTCCGGCTTCGTCGGAAACTTCACCGCAAAGATCCGCCGCAAGGCGCGCTATGTAGACGAGGCTAAGTGCACGGGCTGCGGCGCTTGTACCGAAAAGTGCCCGCAGAAAAAGGTTCCCAACGAATTCAATATGGGCTTTGATACCCGCCGCGCTATCTACATTCCGTTTGCTCAGGCAGTGCCGAAGAAGGCGACCATTGATGCAGACTACTGCATGATGCTCAAGACGGGCAAGTGCGGCGTATGCTCTAAGGTCTGCACCGCAGGCGCTATCGACTATAAGCAGCAGGATGAGATAATCGAGCGTCAGTACGGCGCTATCGTCGTAGCTACCGGCTTTGAGCAGATAAAGCCCACAAAGTACGACGAGTACGCCTACAATCAGAGCAAGGACGTTGTTACCTCGCTCGAACTCGAGCGTCTTATGAACGCCGCAGGTCCTAACGGCGGTACGCTGCTGCGCCCCTCCGACAAGACACATCCGCATACAGTCGTATTCGTACAGTGCGTCGGCTCCCGCTGCTCGGACGAGCGCGGAAAGCCCTACTGCTCCAAGGTATGCTGCATGTATACGGCTAAGCATGCAATGCTTATCCGCGAGAAGTATCCCGATACCGAGGTATACGTATTCTATATCGACGTACGTACCCCGGGTAAGAACTTCGACGAATTCTATCGCCGCGCGGTAGAGCAGTACGACGTTCATTATATAAAGGGCATGGTAGGAAAGGTCTCTCCGAGAGCCGACGGAACACTTGACGTTCAGGCATCCGACCTAATCCTCAATAAGCAGCTGCACATCAGCGCCGATATGGTCGTTCTTGCATCTGCCGTAGAGCCGGATAAGAGCGCGCGTCCGCTTGCTACCATGCTTACCGCAAGCATGGATACAAACGACTTCTTTACCGAGGCGCACCCCAAGCTTCGTCCCGTAGAGAGCCCGACGGCAGGCATATTCCTCTCCGGTATGTGTCAGGGACCGAAGGACATCCCCGAAACGGTCGCTCAGGCAAGCGCAGCCGCATCGAAGGTAATAGCACTGCTGTGCAAGGATAAGCTGACCTGCAATCCGTGTGTCGCACACTCCGACGAGATGATGTGTAACGGCTGTTCTTCTTGCGAAAAGGTCTGCCCGTACGGCGCTATCACCTATGTTGATAAGGAATTCCGTATGCCTAACAGAACTACCGCCATCCGCCGCGTGGCGCAGGTCAATCCTGCGGTATGTCAGGGCTGCGGCGCATGCACGGTTGCATGCCCGTCCGGCGCAATGGATCTCAGCGGCTTCTCAAATAAACAGATTATGGCGGAGGTGGATGCGATATGCCGATGACCGAAAACGGAACCTTTAAGCCGAATATCGTCGCTTTCTGCTGCAACTGGTGCTCTTATGCCGGTGCAGATCTTGCGGGTACTAACCGTCTTTCCTATCCCGCCGACGTTAAGATAATCCGCGTGCCCTGCTCGTGCAGAGTAAACCCGATGTTCATTCTCCGCGCGTTCGGACGCGGCGCAGACGGCGTTATCCTTTGCGGCTGCCATCCGGGCGACTGCCACTATACGACGGGTAACTATTATGCCCGCCGCAGAATGACCCTGCTGTTCTCTATGCTTGATTACCTCGGTATCGAGCGCGAGAGAACGAGAGTCGAGTGGGTATCGGCTGCCGAGGGTGCAAAGTTCGCCGAGACCATGAACGACTTTGTCAAGACCGTCACCGCACTCGGTGAGAACAAGAGATTGGAGGATCTGAGATGCAAGAAGTAATCAGAGAAAAGGCTGCCTCCCTCCTGCGCGACGGTACTGTCACGCGCGTACTCGCATGGAAGCGCGGCGAGCTCGGCTACGATGTTACTCCCGCAGTATTCACCTCCGAGGATCAGCTTTCCGAGCTTGTTTATAACGGTTTCTGCGGTGCAAATATGTCGAAATATACCGTAAAGCTCAGCCACGGTGAGGGAAAGACCGCTGTCTTTCTTAAGCCATGCGATACATACAGCTTCAATCAGCTGCTGTGCGAACACAGAATAATCCGCGACAATGTTTACGTTGTCGGAATCCCCTGCGACGGAATGCTCGATGAGGGCAAGATGAAGCATCTCGTTCCCGAGCTGCTCGGCGCAGAGGAGGACGGTGAGACCGTACATCTTACAACGTATGATGATGTTCTCACAACACCGCGCACCGAGCTTCTGCTCGAGCGCTGCGAAAACTGCAAGAGCCGCCGTCATGTAGTATATGACGAGCTGCTCGGCGATGACGGCGAAGTACTTGATTCTCATCGCTTTGACGAGGTCGAGCGCCTTGAGGCAATGACCCCCGATGAGCGCTATGCGTTCTGGCAGGGTGAGCTCTCGCGCTGCATCCGCTGCAACGCATGCCGTAACGTATGCCCCGCATGTACCTGCGAAAAGTGCGTTTTCGATAACCCCGAGTCGGGCGTTGAAAATAAGGCTGCCGCAAACAGCTTTGAAGAAAAGCTGTTCCACGTCATCCGCGCATTCCATGTTGCAGGCAGATGCACCGACTGCGGCGAGTGCTCCCGCGTTTGCCCGCAGAATATACCGCTCCATCTTCTTAACCGTAAGTTCATCTCCGATATCAACCGCCTCTACGGCGATTATCAGGCAGGAGAGACCGACAACGGCAGATCTCCGCTCGTAAACTTCAATAAGGGCGACGGAGAGCCCTGCGATTTCGATAAGGGAGGCAGAGAGTAATGAAGCTGATAAAGAAAGATCGGCTCGGCGAGCTTCTTGCCGCAATTGCCGAATCGGAGGCGCTCTATCTCCCCGTTGACCGTGATGACGGCAATGCCGAGTATCGCAGATACGAGGAGGGTACCGAGCTTTCGTCTAAGCTCAATACCGTCCGCTCCGCAAAGGATTTCTTCTTTCCGCAGACCGAAAATCTCGTCGATTTTAAGCTCAGCGGAAACAATATCGAGGTCATAGACCCGCGCCGCGAGTGCGAGGACTTCGTTATATTCGGCGTTCGCGCATGTGATGCCGCGAGCTTCTCTGTGCTCGACCGTGTATTTATCGAGACCCCGCCCGAGGATACCTTCTATAAGAACCGCCGCGAGCACGCAACTATCGTTACGCTCGCATGCTCGCGCCCTGCTGCGACCTGCTTCTGCCATACGTTCGGCATTGACATGACCGAGCCTAAGGGCGGAGACGTCACCGCGTGGGAGCTCGAGGACGGATATGCATTCCGCGCAGAGACTGAAAAGGGAAGTGCACTGCTTGCACGTCTCGATTCTCTCCTTACGGACGATGCGTCCGCTGAGGGTGAGATAGCGGAGCAGAGAGAGCAGACTAAGGCTCGCGCCGAAAAGCTGCCCCTTTCCTCCCTTACCACAGAAAAGTTTGACGGCAGAGATATGCTCACGACCTTCCGTGACAGCCGCTGGGCATCGCTCTCCGAGGCATGCCTCGGCTGCGGAACCTGTACGTTCGTCTGCCCGACCTGCCAGTGCTACGATATCAAGGAATTCAAGACGAGCGACGGCGTAAAGCGTTTCAGATGCTGGGATTCCTGCATGTATTCGGACTTTACAAAGATGGCTGGCGGTCAGCCGCGTCTTACGCAGCTCGAGCGTTTTCGTCAGCGCTTCATGCATAAGCTCATCTATTTTCCGATGAACAACGACGGCGTTTACGGCTGTGTCGGCTGCGGCAGATGTCTTGCGCGCTGCCCGATACACATGAATATCGTAAAGGTAATGAAGGAGCTCGGAAAGGAGGCTGCAGACAATGAATAACGAAGTGCTTATCCCGTCGGTAGCCGTTATTACCGATGTACGTACCGATACACCGGACGTCAAGACCTTTCGTGTTCTTACGCCCGACGGTAAAAAGCCCTTTGAGCATATGCCCGGTCAGTGCGCTATGCTCTCTATCCCCGGTGTGGGAGAGGCGCTGTTTTCTATAACCTCCTCGCCGACAAACCGCGAATATATGGAATTCTCCATAAAGAAGTGCGGCTGTCTGACGAGCTGGATACATATGCTCGAGCCCGGTCAGCAGATAACAATCCGCGGACCGTACGGCAACGGTTTTCCCGTCGAGACCGAACTGCGCGGTAAGGATCTGCTTTTTATCGCCGGCGGTATCGGACTTGCTCCGCTGCGTTCGGTAATCAACTACTGCCTCGATAACAGAGAAAATTACGGAAAGCTCCAGATTATTTACGGCTCGCGCTCCAAGGACGACCTTGTTGACTATCAGGAGATAATCGACGAGTGGATGAAGGCGGAGAATGTCGAGGTCAATCTGACCATCGACCGTGAGCAGGAGGGCTGGGACGGTCACGTCGGCTTCGTTCCCAACTACGTTAAGGAGCTCTCTCCCGATCTCGGTATGACCGTACTTATGTGCGGTCCGCCTATCATGATAAAGTTTTCTCTTGCGGGACTCAAGGAGCTCGGCTTTACCGATACTCAGGTCTACACTACGATGGAGCTGCGTATGAAGTGCGGCATCGGAAAGTGCGGCAGATGCAATATCGGTAACAAGTACGTCTGCAAGGACGGACCCGTATTCCGTTTCGACGAGCTCGGCGAGCTCCCCGACGAATATTAATAAGGAGCGGCAGATATTATGGAAAACAAAACGGTTGATATTTATTTGTTCGGCAAGAAGTATTCCGTGCCGGATAATCTCACTATAATGACGGCAATGGAGTACGCAGGCTATCAGCTTAAGCGCGGCTGCGGCTGTCGCGGCGGCTTCTGCGGCGCTTGTGCCACCATTTACAGGATCAAGGGCAAGCAGGAGCTCTGCGCATGCCTTGCATGTCAGACTCAGGTTCAGGACGGCATGTATATCGCTACGCTGCCTTTCTTCCCGCTTGTCAAGCAGACCTATGATATAAACAAGATCCGTCCCGACGAGCAGATCATGATGCAGCTTTACCCCGAAATCTATGCCTGTGTCGGCTGTAATGCCTGCACCAAGGCTTGCACGCAGGATCTTAATGTTATGCAGTATATCGCATACGCTCAGAGAGGCGAGTTCGACAAGGTTGCAGAACTCTCCTTTGACTGCGTTATGTGCGGCGTTTGCTCATCGCGCTGCCCCGCAGGCATCTCGCATCCGCAGGTTGCAATGCTTGCCCGCCGTCTCAACGGCAAATATCTCGCGCCCGGCTGCGGTCATCTCGAGGAGCGCGTACGCGAGATAAAGGACGGAAAGTTTACCGATCTCATCGAGGCTCTTATGCAGAAGCCTATCGAGGAGATGAAAGAGCTGTATAACAATCGCGAGATCGAAAAGTAAGGAGGCGGCAGAATGTATAACGAACAGATGATGCTTTCACTGAAAAAGGTCGAGGCTAACAGAGCCGCAAACACCGAGCTCCAGCCCCGCAGAATGACCGCCGATGAAAAGGATGAGCTGCTTCGCACATATCATCCCGACTATCGCGTAGATCAGTTTTCCGAGCTTGCTATCGGACCGAACAAGGGCGAGCGCGTACCTCACGAGCTTGCAGCTCTGCTTCAGGCAGAGAGCCGTATTCGCGGCGTAAAGCTTGATCTTGAAAACCCCGATTACGATACCGACGTTCTTATCATCGGCGGCGGAGGAGCAGGTGCTTCCGCAGCTATCGAGGCTGATAAGGCGGGTGCGCGCGTTACCGTCGTTACCAAGCTCCGCATGGGTGACGCAAACACAATGATGGCAGAGGGCGGCATTCAGGCCGCCGATAAGCCGAACGATTCTCCCGCGCAGCACTACATTGACGCTTTCGGCGGAGGACATTTCGCTGCCAAGCCCGAGCTGCTCGAAAAGCTCGTATGCGAGGCACCCGAGGCTATTCAGTGGCTCTCCGACCTCGGCGTTGAGTTTGATAAGATGCCCGACGGCACCATGGTAACGACTCACGGAGGCGGAACCTCGAGAAAGCGTATGCACGCTGCTAAGGACTATTCCGGCGCCGAAATAATGCGTACCCTCCGCGACGAGGTGCTTTGCCGCAATATCCCTGTGATCGACTTTACCGCAGCGGTCGAGCTTATTCTCGATGAAAACGGCAACGCAGCGGGCGCAGTACTCATGAATATGGAGACCGAGGAGCTGCTTGTCGCACGCGCAAAAACCGTTATCATCGCAACGGGCGGTGCGGGCAGACTCCACTATCAGGGCTTCCCGACCTCTAACCACTACGGCGCAACCGCAGACGGTCTTGTGCTTGCATACAGAGTCGGCGCAAAGCTGCTCTATCCCGATACCCTTCAGTACCATCCTACCGGTGCTGCGTTCCCCGAGCAGATATTCGGCGCGCTCGTTACCGAAAAGGTGCGTTCGCTCGGAGCTAAGCTCGTAAACGCAGACGGTGAGGTATTCATGCATCCGCTTGAGACCCGTGACGTCTCCGCAGCCTCCATTATCCGTGAGTGCTCGGCAAGAGGGAAGGGCGTAAAGACCGGCGCGGGCGAGGCTGTATGGCTCGATACCCCGATGATCGAGATTATCGGCGGCGAGGGAACCATCGAGCGTAGAATCCCCGCAATGATGCGTATGTTCGGTAAGTACGGCATTGATATCCGCTGTCAGCCGATTCTCGTTTATCCTACGCTCCACTATCAGAACGGCGGTATTGATATCTCCGCAAACGGTGAGAGCGGCGTACATAATCTGTTTGTCGCAGGCGAGGCTGTCGGAGGAATTCACGGCAGAAACCGCCTGATGGGTAACTCTCTGCTTGACGTTATCGTTTTCGGACGTAATGCAGGTAAGAGTGCGGCACAGCGGGCTACCGAGGTAAAGGTCGGACGGCTCACACTCGACCATATCGAGCGCTTTGCATCCGAGATAGCTTCGGCATCGCTTCCCGAGGATAAGACCTCGCCCTTACTTCTCCCGGATTACAGAAGAAAATTTAACTTTTAACTAAGGAGCAGATATATGTCTCTATTCGGTGGTGTATTGACTATCACCGGTGTATCGTACCTGATGCTCACGCTGTTCGCTATTCTTGCCCTGGGCTATGCCCTCGGCAGAATAACGATAAAGGGCATCTCGCTCGGATCTGCCGGCGTGTTTATAATTGCGCTCGTCTACGGTGCGTTCTTCTATACGCATCTCGATGCCGCAATGGCTGAGGGCGCAAAAACCGCTCTTAAGATCGTTGAGAATATCGGGCTGATACTCTTCGTATCGTCTGTCGGATTTATTGCAGGACCGAAATTTTTCTCTAACATGAAGCGTAATTTCAAGTCCTATGTTCTTATAGGCCTTGTTATCATCCTCTCGGGCGGCATCGCAGCTGCGCTGTGCATACTGTTCGGCAGGACGGTCGGAGGAGAGACCGATTACGAGGGCTTTACCGCTATCGTTTCCGGACTCCTCTCCGGCGCGCTTACCTCTACCCCTGCGTTCTCTGCCGCAAAGGCAACGGTAGGAGAGGCATATGAGGATCTTGTGTCTGTCGGCTATGGAATCGCTTATCTCTTTGGCGTTATAGGTGTCGTACTGTTCGTTCAGCTCGTACCAAAACTCGAAAAAGCCGACATGAAGGTCGAGCGCGAAAAGATGCTCGCCGCCGGCAGCTCTGACGAGAAAAAAACAAAATCCCGCATCGGAACACTCAAGATGGATCCGTTCGGTATTATGATGTTTTCGCTTGCTGCCGCTATCGGTCTTATAATCGGACTTGTAAAGATTCCGCTAAGCTCAGCAGGACTCAGCGGTACTACCTTCTCGCTCACCACAACCGGAGGATGCCTGCTTACGGCACTTGTTTTCGGTCATTTCGGCAAGTGCGGTAAGGTTTCGCTGATGCCGGAGATATCGACGCTAAAGGTTTTCCGCGAGCTCGGATTGATATTCTTCCTTATTGGTGCAGGCGTTTCGGGTGGTGCTAATTTCGTCAATCACTTCAAGCCTATCTACTTCGTTTACGGTGTTGTCATTACTCTCCTGCCGATGATCCTCGGCTACTTCTTTGCAAAGCACGTACTCAAGCTCTGCTTGCTGAACAGCATCGGTTCTATAACCGGAGGCATGACGAGTACACCTGCACTCGGAACCCTTATTAACTTTGCGGGCACAGAGGATGTTGCAGCAGCATATGCCGCTACATATCCGGTTGCGCTTGTAGCCGTTGTACTGCTGACGCAGCTGCTCATCGGCATATTCTAATTCGATTATTTCGACTTAGTATTTAAATCAAAAGAATCCTCATTCCTAAGAAAGGATGCCGCTGCATATGCGGCGGCGATAAATTACTATGAAGGTTGTTGTATGTATCGGCAGCTCTTGCCACCTCAAGGGTTCGCATCAGGTAGTTAGCTGCATCAAGCGTCTTATCGACGAAAACAATATTTCAGATAAGATTGAGCTTAGCGGTTCGTTCTGCTTCGGTCAGTGCCAGAATGATGTCTGTGTTTCTATTGATGGTGTGATCCATTCGGTTAAGCCTGAGGATGCTCCGGAATTCTTTAAGCACGAGATTCTTGAAAAGCTCGCCTGAAAAGGGAAGCGCCATTGAAAAAAAAACTACATCACGGCGACGCCGTGAAAAAAAGTGTCAATATAATGATAGGTCCCCCCTCATCGCCCGATAGAGACGGACTGATGATGGGGGACTTTTTCGGCAGCAAGGGAAAGCATATTGTGTGCGGCGGCACAACTGCGCACCTTGCCGCATCATACCTCGGAAAGCCGCTCGAGGTCGTTCTCGACTATCAGAGCAGCACTATTCCGCCTATCGGAAGGATAGAGGGTGTGGAGCTTGTTACAGAGGGCGTTGTCACGATAGGCCTTGCACTCGAGGCTGCTAAGCGTTATCTGTCATACGGATGCGATGATTTTCGCGACACCGCCAAGACTGACGGCGTTTCCGCGCTCTGCAGACTGCTTTTTGATGCCGAAGAGCCGATTAATTTTTATATCGGTACTGCCGTAAATGATGCGCATCAGGCGCCTAAGCTCGAAATTGACTTCAATCATAAGATGGAGGTCATTAACGGACTTATAGACGCACTCGGAAAAATGCGTAAAGAGGTAACGGCTAAGTTTTATTGATCTGTATCTCAAAAGACCAAATAAGTGAATTGATATTAATGCTTATAAGCATATCGCGATCATACATACACTAATTCTCGAATCAAGCGTGATGCACGTTATGCATTGCTTTGCGCACAGACAGCAGATATCCGATACCGATACCGATACGATAATGTGTGCCTAATCGCATCAGGCGCGTCTCGACTTCATTTTAGCTGCAATACTGTTTTTACGCTTTGTCGCTCGGTTTTTACCGTGCGACTTTTTGTTTTCTCCGATCAGCACCCCGATAAAGCAAATTACAACGGCACCTAGTACGGTAAGCAATCTTGCAGATATCGAGAGCTGCAGAAGACAGCATTCTGCTTCGGTGTTTACAGTGCCGGTTATTATCGAAGCAATTGTAAAAATACCAAAATATGACAAGCATATAATGGCTGCACGAGGTGCAGAGCCTCGCGAATTCTTGCCGGCAAGATATCCGCATGATGCCGAAGAAGCTGCAAAAGCAAATATCGCAAAGGGAAGTATACCCGACGCGGGATCGGGCATTTTTAAGCAAACGGCAGCGCCAAGCGCCGCAATCGCAGCTGCGGCGAAAAAAGAAAGCAATACAACAAATACCGAGCTAATAATTTTATGCTTCATATGAATACCTCTCAGTTTTGCTTTCAAGCATAATTTCATAAGGTATAAATTGCATCCTGCAATATACCGAATAATATCTTAAAATCGGGTGTCCGTTATAATGATTATTCAAATACAGAACAAACTATGATAGATACGCAAATAGATTTTAAATACTCGCAGATTATAATCCGTAAAAAAGTCTGAAGAAGGCTGATTTTCAGCAGCTCTTGATAACGGAAAGATTCAGTATACATTGCGCGAATAAAGAGCAGTTTCCGTCGCCTCGAATCTGCATTAGCTCCGAACAATAGTTTCCGCGTTAAAAACAGCGGGGCATTGTACTGAAACAGCCCGACAACACAACGGCACTGATATAATAATTCGATACGGGAAATTACGTAAAATGCAAATTTTACGTAATTTAGGGCAGTGTTTCGGCGAAGAAAAAATCAGGATGACATCGCGTTTGCAATATCATCCTGATTTCGGCAAGCATTATCCTTTCGGCATCATAGTTTTCACACTACACCGTGTGAGCTGTTTTGCGCCGCAGTAAGGCTGCCGATTTTGTAATTCGGAAATTCGCTCTGTTTATCGACCGGAATTCTTGAGGTCGTTCTCGTACTTCTGAATCATCTTCTTGACCATCTGTCCGCCGATGGAACCGGCCTGACGAGAAGTCAGATCACCGTTATAACCGTTAGCGAGGCTAACACCGACTTCGCTGGCAGCCTCCATCTTGAACTTGTCAAGTGCGCCCTTTGCTTCGGGAACAAGATTCTTATTTGTAGACATTTTGAAATCTCCTTGTATACTCATGCGGCGCGGATTCGCTGCCGCCTTTTCCTTTACAGAGCCTTTTCGGCTCTGATATTATTATGAGCGCATATAATAAGATTATTATGTCAAATTATGGCATGATAGCGCTATTATATAAAATCATGTTGTTTTCATCGGCAAAGGCATGCAAACTGCCACAGGTGATTAGAATTATTGAATCGCAATGCCGTATCATTTAAAGATATAAGCGTAAATATATAGCGCGAGCCGCATCAAAATGACGAAGCTCGCGCTCGATTATACAAAATCAAATCAGGTCAACGATCTGTTCAGTTGATCTTAACATTCTCCCAGAGAGTATTAATATAGCCGAGGGTGTCGTTATCGAGATTACGGAATGCGAGGGTGTTATACTGCTCGGAAAAGCTGCCGAGCTCGGGATAAAGGATAGCCATTGCTTCGGCGCCCATTTCCTCGATATAAGAAGCGCTGTTATAGACAACACTGTTCGGTGACGCATAGTAGGTATACTCTGCATTTGCAACGGCAGGCTCCTCGGAAAGCATATAGTTTATAAATATCTCCGCAAGCTCCTTATTTTCGGCGCAGGAGGGGATGCACATAGCATCTACATAGAAATTGGTTCTCTCCGGATAGTAGAATTGCAGGTCAACATTATCCGCCTGAGCGTCGACCATCGTGAAGTAGTCGCCGGCATAATATGCACCGATCGCTGCCTCGCCGGATTCCATCATATTGTAGATCTCATCCATGACGTAGCTATGAACGAGCGGGCGCTGTGCAAGAAGCTCATTATACGCCTTATCCCACTCTGCATGATCTGTAGTATTAACGTCGATTCCGAGCTTATACATCGCGGTGCCGAATGCGTCACGGGAATTATTAAACTGAACTATTCGGTCGCTGTACTTTTCATTCCACATAAGATCCCAGTCGCCGGCATCAGCCTCGTCAACGACATTTGCGTCATAGATAACACCGACAATGCCGTAGGTATAAGGAACGGTATATTTGTTATCGGGATCGTAATAGAGGCTCTTGAAGTTTTCGTCGATATTCTTGTAGTTAGGAATATTATCAAAATTCAGCGGCTGGAGCAGCTCTTCGTCTGCCATTCTCGCTATCATGTAATCCGAGGGGATAATAACGTCGTAGCTGACTGCACCGCTCGATATTTTGTTATACATATCCTCGTTTGATGCATAAGTAGTATAATTTACAGTGACCTTTTGACCGTAGTTTTCCTCATACCACTTTTCAAATTCGCGAACGGTATCAAAGCTGCCCTCGCTGCCGTCCGAAATATACTCACCCCAGTTGTAAACATTGAGCGTGAGCGAATTCGAGCTTCCGCAGGAGGTGAGTGCGGTGCCGAGAAGAACGGCTGCGGCTGTCATAATAGCTGCGTTTTTTACAGTTTTAAGCTTCATACTTAACTCCTTTTATTTATCAGATTTATCGTGGAGGATGCCGCTTTCGCGGTTTCTGTATTTTTGTAATATTGATTGCATAATGCTTGCGCCGTCATACACGGCAGCATTATGTGAAACAAAATTCGGGACGGGGAATTTCGTTCATATTTCAGATCTGTTTCTGTGAGATCCCATAATATGGTGTGGCGGGTGATAACAGGTATCACACTTCCCTATTTTCCTCTATGTGCGCGTGATGCTTACGCTGTCTGCGCTGTTCGCGGAGATGCTTTCGGTCATCGCTGTCGACGACATTGCTTATCAGCAACAGCGAGAGCGTTACAAAAAATATGATGGTCGCAAGAGCGTACATCTTAGGTGTGACCGTCTTTTTTGTCATGCCGTATATACGGATGGGCAGCGTTTCAAATCCGTTGCCGGATGTGAAATAGCTGATAACAAAGTCGTCGAGCGACAGCGTGAATGCCATTATAGCACCGGTCACGATTCCCGGAAGTATCTCCGGCAGCTCGACCTTGAGAAACGCCCGCATGGGAGTGCAGCCGAGGTCCATTGCTGCCTCGGGAAGCGAATCATCCATCTGTCTGAGCTTCGGCAGCACCTGCAGTATAATATACGGCGTGCAGAATGTAACGTGTGCGACAAGCATCGTTCCGAAGCTTAGGCTCGTTGTCGCACCGAAAAATCTGCCGACGAAAACGAACATCAGCATCAGCGAGATACCGGTAATAATATCGGGATTTGTCATCGGGATATCGGTGACGGTGTTCATTGCCGCCTTATACCAGCGCGAACGGAGCTTGTCGATACCGAGAGCGGCAAGCGTTCCGATAATCGTAGATATAGCCGTAGCCGAAGCAGCAAGAATAAGCGTGTTCTTGACCGATTCGAGCGTATTGCGGTCGCGTAAAAGCTCCTCATACCATTTCAGTGAAAAGCCGGAGAAAACCGAAAGGCTCTTCCCTTCGTTAAACGAGAACACAAGCAGGACCGCGATAGGAGCAAAGAGAAAAATAAATATTATTGCGCTGTATATTTTAGCGGACAGCTTCATCTTATTCATCTCAATCACCTCCGTATACGAATCGCGACGTGCAGTACTTCATTATCGCCATACCGGCAAGAAGTATCAGCATAAGCACAAAAGCTATTGCAGCCGCAAAATGGAGATTGTTTGCGACATATTGTCCCTCGATGGCATCGCCGATGAGAAAGAATTTACCGCTTCCGAGTTTCTGTGATATATAGAAGGTACTGATTGACGGGATGAGTACCATAGTTATACCCGAAATAATACCCGGCATACTCAGCGGCAGTACCACTCTGCGCAGTACAGAAAAGCCGTTGCAGCCGAGATCTCGCGCTGCTTCAACGAGTCTGCCGTCGAGCTTGACGAGTATAGAGTATATCGGGAGAATCATATACGGGAAATAGTCATATACCATTCCGATAATGACCGCCGTCTCTGTGCCGATAACATGTATCGGAGCAATTCCGAGCTTGTCGAGCAGACCGTTGACGATACCGGCATCCTGAAGAATAGTCATCCATGCGTAGGTACGGATAAGAAAGTTCATCCACATCGGTATCATTATCAGCGTCATCATGGTTTTCTGTGTTTTTTCCTTAGCGTGAGCCATGATATAGGCGATAGGATAACCGAGCAGCAGGCATATTGCCGTAGAAATGACGGCGAGCTTTAGAGAGCGCAGGAATATGAGCAGATATGTGCGTACCTCGGCCGAGGTTCCGTCATCCTGAACAAGACTGCTCTTTGCGGTAAAGAAGCGCATGATATGCTCTGTCGTAAATGCGAAATTATTATCGGTAAAAGCGTAGTATGCAACGAATAACAGCGGGACAATAACGAACAGCAGCGACCATATCGAATACGGTGCGAGCACCGCGCGATAGGTCCCGTGAGTGAGCTTCTCCGTTTTTTTCTGTGACAGCCTCATTCGTCTTCCTCACTTTCCGGGTTGGCAAGCTCATCGAGTTCGTTTGAGAAGGAAGAATAGTCTCCGTACATACCCGAGTATTCGGACTTTTTCATTATATGAATTGCGTCCGGCTCAAGCTCAATGCCGATAAAAGCACCCTCTTCAACGTGGTCGGTGGTCTGTATCATCCATTTAAAGCCGTCAATATCGACAATAGCCTCATTGTGCACACCCATAAATGTTACCGATGTGACCTTGCCGCGCAGCATACCGCGCTCGGGGGCTACGATATCTACATCCTCGGGTCTTATGACAACATCGACAGACTCGCGGGGGGCAAAGCCGCTGTCAAGGCACTTAAAGGTCTGTCCGCCGAACGAAACAAGGTAGTCCTCTATCATAACGCCGTCAACTATATTGCTCTCGCCGATAAAGTCTGCAACAAAGGCATTCTGCGGCTCATTGTATATATCGCTCGGAGTGCCTATCTGTTGTATCTTGCCCTCGCTCATAACGACAATGGTATCGGACATGCTCAGCGCCTCTTCCTGATCATGCGTGACGAAGATAAAGGTTATTCCGGTGTTCTTCTGTATCTTTTTCAGCTCCTGCTGCATATCCTTGCGCAGCTTCAGGTCAAGGGCGCCGAGAGGCTCGTCAAGGAGCAGGATCTTAGGCTCGTTTACGAGTGCACGTGCAATAGCTACACGCTGCTGCTGACCGCCCGAGAGACTTGTGACGCGGCGTTCGGCGAAGCCGGAGAGCATAACCATCGAAAGCATGCGCTCTACCTTTTCCTTTATCTCCTTTTTCGGCAGTCCGCGCTCGCGAAGAGGAAACGCCACATTTTCAAAGACATTCAGATGCGGAAACAGAGCATACTTCTGAAATACGGTATTGACATGGCGCTTATGCGGCGGAACATCGTTTATACGCTCGCCCATAAAGATAACGTCGCCGCAGTCGGGATATTCAAAGCCGCCGATAATTCGCAGTGTGGTGGTCTTTCCGCAGCCTGAGGGACCGAGCAGCGTTATGAATTCATTGTCGTGTATGTCGAGACTGATGCCGTCAAGCACCGTTTCTCCGTCAAATGATTTGGAGATGTTTTTAAGTTCGATAATCTTTTTCATGTCCATACTCTCCCGTATCTGCCGCTGCTGCGGTCGCTGCTCGGCTCCTTTGCGGATTATTTGCAGTAATTTTCCTGCTGGCGGTTCCGCCCCCTGCCTTTGCGGACGAGCTGCCGCGGGAGGTGCAGGACATTCTGCAGGACAGCCCCGCAGACATCACCGATGCCGCCGGATGGACCCTTGCCGACATTGCAGCGCTGCTGGGGGACTGGATTGTCAGCGGCTTTCAGCCCACACTGCACTTTGCGGCGCAGTCTGCCGGGTATCTTTTGCTGGCAGGGCTGCTGGGGCTGCTGGGCGGCAGACCTGCCGGCGCTTATGTTGAGATCCTTGCCGTGCTGGGCTTCGGCTCGCTGAGTCTTTCCACCGCGATGCAGCTGACGACGCTTGTCGGCTCGACTGCACAGGATTGCAGCACCTATCTGACTGCCTTTGTGCCGGTATTCGGCGGCGTGGCTGCCGCAGGCGGGCAGACCTCCGGGGCGCTGGTTTACAGCGGGATGTTCTTTGCCATGTCAGGCTTTCTGTGTGCGGTCATCCGGAAGCTGCTGCTGCCCGTCATGCAGATATACTTTTGTTTTTCGGTCTGCGCCTGTCTTTGGGGCAACCGCGGCATCACCGATGCCGCTGCGCTGTTTGCCCGCTGCATGCACTGGCTGCTCAAGGTCTGCGGGGCACTGTTCAGCCTTGTGCTGGGGCTGCAGAATACGCTGGCTGCCACGGTGGACAATGCCG